>Ga0115011_10000274_pt1 | contig 45527 bp, 23 predicted proteins | sample TroAtlMetagenome_2_FD_88705 | JGI IMG/M metagenome (GOLD analysis project Ga0115011, IMG submission 88705) | Marine eukaryotic phytoplankton communities from Atlantic Ocean - Tropical Atlantic ANT8 Metagenome | ecosystem: Environmental > Aquatic > Marine > Oceanic | place: Tropical Atlantic... | reverse complement strand
TAAGTCGTGGTGCGCCTCGGCCTTGGCCAAGCGCATGTGCCATCAGCAAATCGTAGCCGCTTGGCCAAGCTTGGCGCGGTGTTTCCAGAGTTGGCGCGGCTTGAAAATGCCGATTGGGGTGATGATACCGGTGATTAGTTCCGGCGGCGTGACGTCAAACGCCGGGTTGCGCGCGTTGCTGCTGGGATTGGCTAGACGTACCTGCTGCCGACGGCCGCTTGGCGTCACGCCCCAAGCACTTAGTACTTCGTCTTCGTCGCGTTCCTCGATTGGAATGGCTTGGCCAGACTCGAGTTCCCAGTCGATGGTCGAGAGCGGTATGGCGACGTAAAACGGGATGCCGTGCCGCTTGGCCAGGACAGCTTTGGTGTAGGTGCCGATCTTGTTGGCCACCTCGCCGGTGCGGCCAAGCACGCGGTCGCTGCCGGTGATGACGAGGTCGATCTCGCCGAGCTGCATAAAGTGACCGGCGGCGTTGTCAGCGATGATGTCGTGCGCGATACCCTGCTGCGCCAGTTCCCAAGCGGTGAGGATGGCGCCCTGCGAGCGCGGTCGTGTCTCGTCACAAAAGACATGGAACGATTTGCCATTGGCCTGTGCGGCGTACATCGGTGCGGTGGCGGAGCCGACGTCCACGAACGCCAGCCAGCCAGCGTTGCAGTGGGTTAGTACGCGAGCGCCCTCGTGGATCAGCTGTTCGCCGTGTTGGCCAAGCGCTTCGCAGTGGGCGACGTCATCCTCGGCGAATTGTTCGGCGGCGGTCAGAGCCTGCTGTTGCCGCTCGGCAACGGTGTCGCCGGTCATTTGCGCCAGCATGCCGTGCATGGCGTTGAGCGGATCGACGGCGGTGGGGCGCGCCTCGGCGAGAGTGTGGTGCACCTTGGCCAAGTGCCGCTCGAACGCCTTGAGTCCACCCCTGCGATAAGCCCGTGCGCCCTGCGCAAGCCCGTAAGCCGCCGCAGCGCCGATCGCGCCCGCGCCGCGAACGATCATGTCGGTGATGGCCCGTGCAGTTTCGCGGTAGTCGGCGGTGGAGACGACTTTGAATTTATGCGGGAGCAGCCTCTGCTCGATGAGCCGGACGCGGTTGCTCGCCTTGTCAAACCAGACCGTCCGGTAATGCCGGGACTTGCCTTGGTGGGTGACTTTCATGGCGCAGAGCGCGGGTCAGTGGCTACTGATCTTGACCTCCAGTTGGCGCCGAATTCGCTGATAGCGCGGGTCGGTGCGGACGTTGTTGAGGTCGGGGTCGGTGTCCATCCACCGGGAGTCATCGTAGCCGAGGTGGACGGCCTTGACGAGCGCGGTGATGGACTCGTCGATTCGATCGGTAAGCGAGTAGCTGCAGGCGAGATTATAATGGACCATCGAGTCCTCAGGGAGAAGCTGGGACAAGTGCTCATCGACGGTTAGTCCGTCATGGAAGCGGTCGCGCTTCGTGTAGTTGTCCCCAAGCAACTGGAGCGCCTCAACGTACTGGGGGTCACGCTTGGTGAGCCCCTCCAAAAAGCCGATCTCGACGTCCAGATCCCGTTTCTCCTTGTTCGAAAGTGGTTGTCTTGCAGTTGAATTCTCCACAATGAAGTGCGACTTTTATCCCCGACAAATCGGGTCAAGTCAAGGCGTCCACCACAAAAAATAGCTGCGTCAACAAGCCAAATGCACTTTGCCAAGATTCCTCTCTCAGCGGGTTGGGTTGCGGGAGAACGCAGACGGAGAGCGTAAGATGCGAATCATTTTTTCCTCGGCCGATGCAGTGCCTTGTGCGAAGGGAAATCTTTACGGTAACGCTCCAGCAGCGCCGCCTCGTCGTTTTTCACGAGATAGATTTTGCCCCTGATCTCCAACGTCTCGCCCGGCGCGAGGCCGCCCAGCCGGAAATCGCTGTGGAGACATCGGATCACGCCCTGGAACAATTCCTGATACGGCTCGAATGCGGTGGCAAAGATCATTGAGCCGTCGCCGCTGAAGCAGCCGATCAGCCCGTTGCTAGGCACAGCGGGATTTAGCGGGCGCGGGTTGACATCGGCACGCGGCACGCCCGGCCCGGCCCAAACCTGTCCTGGGATGTAGCGCGCCTCGGTCGCCCAGCCCTGCGTCGGCATCATCGCCCGCTTGCCGTCGAGATAGACAAAGCTCTTTTTGATGTAGGCGTATTTGTCGGCGGTCGCATCCGCGCCGGTGCCGGTGAATTTGCCGATGCGAATGCACGGCTGAGCCCAGTGCGTCTCGGAGCGTTTGTTTGTGGGATTGTACGCGGTGAGCTGAAAATCGACCTCGTCGTGGCTTGCGGTGATGACGTGTTCGACCGTCACTCCATCGTTCACGTCGCAGTGCAACCGAATCTGCGAGCTGTTGTTGCTGCGCGGAATCAGGCTCGTCTTGTGGCCGACGACGGTATGTTGCCCCCAGTTGGTTGTCTGCGAGTTGTCCCTGCAATACGCCTCGAGATAGTGGATTTTCATCTCGCCGCCGGGCAGATGTCCGCCGCTGATAGTCAGCATGTTTTCTGCCCAGTGCAGCTTGAGCTTGGCCGGTTCTGCCGCTTGGCTAAGTGCCGCCGTGCAGACGAATGAAAGGATGGAAAAAATCGGTTTCATGGGTCGGACAGACGCATCGTTGGCCTGTGGCGGGGCGGTGTCAACGGCAATGCGCTTGCGCCTGGGCGCTCCGGTGGTGGATACTTCGCGCCCATGGGAGAACCGATCAGCGTTCCGTTGCTCGATCTGAGCGCACAAAATCAGCCGCTCGCCGCTGATCTGAAGGATGCCTTTGCGCGCGTGCTCGACTCGTCGCAGTTCATACTCGGGCCGGAGGTGGCAGGATTTGAGTCGCTCGCCGCAGAGTCAGTTCGCACGCGGCACGCCATTGGCGTCAGCTCCGGCACGGATGCTCTGCTTCTTTCTTTGATGACACTCGGGATTGGTCCCGGCGACGAGGTGTTGTGCCCATCGTTCACTTTTTTTGCGACCGCCGGCGCGATCGCCCGTGTCGGTGCTACACCGGTGTTCGTCGATTCAGTCGACACCGATTTCAACATCGACCTCAACGATGCAGAGCGGCGCCTCACCGGTAAGACCAAGGCGATCATTCCGGTGCATTTATTCGGTCAACCGGCAGACATGGACGGCGTGCAGCGTCTGGCTAAGGCGCATGGCCTAGCTGTAGTCGAGGACGCCGCTCAGTCAATGGGCGCAACGTTCGGTTGCCGACAGGTCGGCACGATGGGGGAGCTGAGCGCATTCAGTTTTTTCCCGTCAAAAAACCTAGGTGGGTTCGGCGACGGCGGAATGATCACCACCAACGACGACGACTTGGCTAAGCGCGCGCGTGTTCTCCGCGTACACGGCAGCGAGCCAAAATATTACCACAAGGTCATCGGCGGCAACTTCCGGATGGACCCTCTGCACGCCGCGCTACTCAGGATAAAGCTGAGCCATTTTTCTAGCTATCTGGCCAAGCGCAGGGCCAACGCCGCACAGTATCTCGAGCGCCTAGCCCAGTGCGATCACGTCGCCGAGGGCCGGATGGTGTTACCAACTGAAATCGTAGGCCGCAGCCACACGTGGAACCAGTTCACCCTCCGCGTGTGCAACGGGAAACGCGACGCGCTGCAGTCGCACCTGGCCTCGAACAATATCGGCTCGGCGATTTATTATCCGGTGGCGCTGCACCAGCAGGAGTGTTTCGCGCACGTGCCGAGCTTCGGTGAGTCACTGCCGGTTTGTGAGCAGTTGGCGGGGGAGGTTTTGAGCATCCCGATTTATCCAGGACTGACGGAGGAGCAGCTTGGCCACGTCGCCGATACGCTGGCCAACGCCCCGATCTGAGCGCTAAAGCAACTTGCCGCTGATGGCACCTGCGTTCTGCAGCAGTTTGACAAGCTCAGTCCAGCCATTGGCTGTCGCGTAATCCAGCGGGGTGTTGCCGGATTTGTTTTTGCTGTTCAAATCTGCGTTGCTGCGGATGAGCAGTTTCACGGCTTCGGGCCGGTTGCGAAGCACAGCTTGGTGCAGCGGCGTGGCATCGCTGTTACTCAACGAGTCAACGTCGGCCCCGAGCGAGATCAGCGTCTCCATCGTGTTTACCTTGCCCGCGCCAGCGGCCCAGTGCAGCGGCGTGCTCTTGTGGAGCGGCCCGGGGGTGTTAACCTTGATACCACGCCTGATGAATGCCTGCACGGCAATGGCATCCCCCTTGGAGGCCGCCATGTGGATGGAAACCTCATGACCGGCGCGGCCGCGTTTGGATTGTAGCAGGGCGGCGGCTTCGGGCTGCCGGTAGCCCTTGGCAAAGTCCAGCGGCGTACCGCTTTGGCTGATGGCGTTTACCGCGGCGCGGCGCTTGAGCAACAGCATGATGACATTCGTGCTGCCCTTGGCGGCAGCGGAGTGTAGAGGCGTCCAGCCGCCGTCGGTGCGTGCCGTTTTGTCAGCGCCATGGTTGAGCAGTAACTCGGCGGCTTCGGCTTGGTCGGTCTCGGCGGCCCAGTGCAGCGGTGTAGCCCGGTTCTTTTTACGAAAATGAACATTGGCCCGGTTGCGTTTCACCCATCCATCGAGCGCCTCGATATCGCCGTGGCGCGCGGACAGGTGGACTGAGAGCGTGGCGCCTTTTTTTGCGCCGAGCCGGGTAAGCAGTTGCACAGTGGAGTCGCGCTTGTGGATGCGTGCGAAGTCGAGCGGCGTGCCGTCGGGGCAGAGCGGGCTCAAGTCTTTGCCGAGGTCGTGCAGCAACTGAAGTACGGCGTCGCGGCCGTTGATCGCCGCCACGTGAACGGCGGTCCAGCCGTTGGGCGCGGTAGAGTCGGGTTTGCCACCCTTGGCCACGAGCTGCTTTATGGAGTCGCGACTATCGTGGGCGCAGGCGAGGTAGAGCGCGTCCACTTTTTCCTTTTGCGTCTTGGCATGGATTTTCGCGCGGAAGGCCAGCAGCACCCCGATATTGGCCGGCTTGTTTTTGATCGCGGCGATGTGAAGCGGCGTTTGGCCAAGCGCGTCGAGCGCGTCGATCGGCTGGCCAAGCTGGAGCGCGTGGCGCAGCGCGTCGGTGTCGTCAGTGGAGGCGAGTTCGTGCAGCGTGCGGGTTTCGACTTTCGGGGCCGGTCGCGGCTTAGGTTGCGGGGCGGAGGGCGGCTCGGGTTCGCTCGGTCCGCAGCCGGCTTGGCCAAGCGCAAGACCAAGCGCCGCCATCAAAAGCTGCCAATGCATCATTCCTCTGGTCTTAGCTTTGTTCATCCGGATCGGTCAGGTCGTTGAGGATTGAAGCCCCAGGATGCGTTTGAGGCAACGAAAAACCGGTGCTCACTCGGGGTCGCTGAGGATCCGAAAAAACCGCCGAGCGGGGTTGTTCTCAAGCGGCACGACGATGCTTTGCGACTCGCCAACAGGCACGGCGATGGTTTTAAGTCGCTGCCAATCCACGAGATCGGCCGATGCCTCGACGTGATGCGGCCGCCCGGCGATGCCGGAAAACAGAAGTAGCAGCCGCTCGCCCCCCACCAGTTCGATCGACTGAAACATCGGCCGATGCGAAGGCTCGAAAACCAATTGCGGCCGGAGCGACGTGTCGCCATTGAGGTCAAACCGCCCGTCGGCGTTAGGGCCAACGCCGTTCTCCCAGCCAGCCAGCCGCCAGTTCTTGGCCAAGCGCAGCGACAGCCGCATCGGCAACCGAGTGAAAAACTGGGCGCACCATTCGTCGTCAGCCTTTGGCATGGAGAGTCCTTCCACCTCGATGTCGAGTAGCCCCGGCAGGTCGTCTATTTTGAGCGTCGCCGGGTCACCGAGACCGAGATCGGATTGAAGATGTTGCCACACAAATCCGTGTCGTAATTCTGCGTAGTCCCGAAGTTTCTGAACTTCGGCCAGCCAATCGTCTATGCCGGTTAACGGCAGCGACCATTCCTCATGGATTACCTCATTCTCGGCAGCGACCGAATCCATCCGCCAGCGATCAATGTGCCGCGCCATCTCCGGCATCAAGGCAGTTTGCTTGGAGTCGATGGCCCGCAGGATGTTGTCTTCACTCAGTGTCGTTTGCATATGTGTTGTGAAACGATGAGCGAAACGTTGGCGTCCTTTTTCTTCAGCTAATATTTTCTGGATAATTTTAATGAAAACAGGGCGTCCGACATGGTTCAAAGAAATTACTTTGTGACGAAACGTATCCTCCGACGGAGATCGGTTCAACACACCCAAGATGCCATCCAGATCATAGGGAATCCATTGCCATTTGCCGTTCTCATGTCGAGGGCGCCATTTTCTAACGTTGTTTAGTGGCCAGTCTGTATTTGCGAGGAATATTTGAGCGATAACATAGTCGATTAAATTATCTATATTCACAAATTCACCAAGCTGAGATAATCGTTGATCCTGGTTGATGTTGTCCCACGTACCAAAAAATGAAGTGAGTTTGTTCCATTGCAATAAATCTCCCGATTTCACTGTGTTTTGGATCAGGTCAATCTGACTGTTATTAATAGCATGCCTGGAAGCTAAATAATGCGAATCGATCCGTTCACGTAGGTTTTGAATGCCCCAGTAGAGGCCGTTGAGGTACACGATCGATGGCCGCCACGCCTGCGAATCCAGCCCCATCTCAGCCGCCAACTCGTGACCGATCGCGTCGCGCATGAACGCCAGCTTCCAGTCATTACCGGAGTTTCGAAGCAGCAATCGGCGAAACGAATCGATCCCCAATTCAGGAAAAAAAGGATGGTCCAATGCGCTCTCACCGAACCGGTTGCGAGCGTAGAGCCGCAGCGATTTCTGGTCATAATGACGGGACCAGCCGCCATGAATCCTCAGTCCGATTTCCTGTCTGATCGTCCGGGTTCCGTTAGGCTCGAACCACTCAAAAAAGGCCGGCCGCTCCCACTCGCGGTTGAAGTTGTAAACAGGTTCTGGCACTCGGTCCATATAATCGCGCCCCTCTGTGTAGATGCCGCGATCCGGATCGAAGAGATTTCGCGGAGAGGTGACGATCGAGGCAATTGGCAAACGGCTTTTCTCTCCAATCAAAAAACTGCCGGTCGCCACCGGTCCGGGCAGAAACCCTTCACGAAAAGCACGCGCTCGCACCACGGTCGGTTTGGGCAGCCGAATGGGGCCGGAATAGAGCTGATCTCTGCGGCCGGGGATGGAGCCGTCGAGTGTGAAACGAAGCTCACTCAGAGAATCCGGGGGAGTGATTCGCAAATCGACCGGCTCAGGATAATGGCCGGAAGGCTTGGCCAAGCGGGGAATTCCCAGCCAGCCGGAGTGGGGCTTGGTTCCGTTGGCCGTGCCCGGAGTCGGCTTGCCAAAGAAAAAACGGCCAAGCGCATCAGCCATCACCCCAATGGTGGCATCGGGCGGACACTCCGGCACCGGCAGCGCATCGACGTGTTGGCCAAACGGCGTAGTGAGAATGACGGTGTCATTGCTTGGGCTGAGCTTAAAGTTGGTGTGAAGCATCGCTACCGGCAGTCCCCACTTAGCCTTGAGCCAAGTCTCAACTTTATCCATTTCGTCAGAGTTAAGCTGTCGGTCATAAATCAGAATTTCGCCAATATCACCGTGCCAATTCCTGTCAGAAACAAGTCGATCAGATCCAATTAAGTCTGTCTGAAGATTGAAACTAGCTGAAGTGGTAAGAAGAAAAATGGATCCTGGTAATTGTGTTGCCGTAGGATCTACTTTTTGACCATTTACACGAACATGTGACGGATAGCGCGCAAAAGAACCGTTCGGATAGTAAATCAATCTGTCCCCACCGCGATTGAAGTGGCTTTGTTTCAAGTCACCCAACATAGCACGATGTGACTTTGTTGCGTGGGCATCCTCCCGCGCAACAACAAACACCGTGCGAACGAAGTTTTGTCTCTGAAACAACAGATGGTCGTCAAGACCGTCGAACCGGATAACTGGCAAGCCGGTCAGAGGTTCTCTTGCAAATCGAGGTTGTTGGGCTGTATTTGATTGAGTTGCTGAATGGCCAACGTCTACGGCTATCCCCCATTTATCGACGAGATAATTCTCGATGGCGCGGCGGGTTGTTGTATCCAGCGGTCGGTTGTAAATCAGTACCTCGGCAATTCGACCTTGCCAGTAGCGACCCGGTAGAAATCGGTCCGAAGCAAGATTGGATGCTGATGAAGACTCGCTGGTTATTGTAGTAACTAGGCCAAGGCGTTCAACCGGCGGGTATGCGCGCCGTTGATCAACCTGCGCGCCGTTGATCCATGATTGACCATGTGCGGCATAAGTGTTGGCTGCATCATGAAAGAGGGCTCCGTCATACGATCGTGCGAAGTGATACGCTTTGATATCCCCAAGCAGTGGCCGATAGCTAGTACTGGCTTCTTTTGCCTCGGCCAGCACCCAGAACACTGTGCGTATGTTATCAAGTCGATTGAAATGGAGAACGTCATCTTGTCCATCCATCAAGATTGTCGGTTGACCCTTGTTCGGTTCTTTCAGAGCGGGTTGGCGATTCTCCTCGGATTGTGAGGCGTTGTTGCCCCAGTCGCTTTTATCCTTCCAAAGAGTCAGGCGCCCGTTCTCGCTCTCCAGTGTTTCTAGATCCGATGCATCAAGCCATAACAGCAGACCGTCTATTTTTCCTGGATCAATCGGATCAGCCTGACCAAGCGGAGGCATGGCAGGTTGACCAATCTTGGATTGCCAACGCGCCACGCGATCTTGCTCATCGAGAGTTAGCGTACCGGCATCGGTCGCGTCGAGCCACAGTTTCAGTCCCGGAATATTAGCCGGCAGGTTAATAACTTCGGGGTTTGGAGACCGTGGTATCGTCCTCGATCGTCGATCCTTTCCAGATGCAAAAACAAGCAAGTGATCCCCCGGGGCCAATCGGATGTCAGGGAAATGCCACTTGAAGGGGTCATCCGGGTCATCCGACAGGCCGTAACCCAACAAGTTCACTATTGACTCGGTGGGATTGTGCAATTCAATCCAGTCCCGATACTCCCCGTCCTCGTCCGCAAGCGTCGTGCGGTTGATCGCCATGAGTTCGCTAATAACAATACTACCAACACCGTCCGCAAGTGTTGTCGGATATCCCATTAGCAGAATGCCGATCACGAGTCCCAAGACCATCCTGTTCGTAAGCAGTTGCCTGAGATAGTTGCTAGTCACTTTGTTCAACTCGAAAGTACTTCATCGCGCCATCCAACTTGGCTTGAAAACTCATGACTCGGTTAAGGGGCGGAATTAGGGTTGCCTCTTCCTTCCATTGATCTGCTAAAATATTCTTACTTGAGAGCACCCGGAAAAGATTTCCTGTTTCTGGTTTCCATGTAATGCGTATAGTCCATGAATCCAACCATTCAACTCTCAATCTGAAGCGATGAACAGTAGGCTTGTTCGCAGGAATTAGAACCAATGATTGACCGTTTGTCTGAGGCCCATAAACATGGTGCTCAAGCCAATCCCCGTTGGCATCGGACAGACCGATTTCACCTTGAGCATCAGACAGACTGAAATTCAATACTTTACTGTCCAACTTAAGGCGGCTGTTGGAATCTAAAAAACTTAAAATAGGAAATGTGAACGCTAAAGGACTCCCAATTGGATTGTTGGACAATCGCATTCCTGTAAGATCGACAGGAAACAGACTTAGGTTTTGCAGTAAGATTGAATCTACCTCGTCCCTAGCGGCGTTTGCCGTCCACTCAGCCAAGCGAACGGATTCCGGTTGGCCAAGCGCTATTGCCTGGTTTTGTGTGCCGAACGTTGGTCTTGCCAGAGCCCATGAACGGAGACGCCCGACTCTGCCGATCGATCTTCCTTGTAATTGTTGGCCAAACTTAATCGAATCTAATAGTTGGCCCTCGGGGCTAAACAGCCAAAGCCCTTCCCCTTTAGAGTTCAACTTGAAACCAAGGCCGCCCTTGCCTCCAACAAGAACGAAGAAAGAGTCGGGGCCGATCACGGTATTATCAGGGAACACGTATTTGCGCGGTTTATGCAAATTGTCAGTCAGGTGATATCCACCTGCATCGAGCGGTTTTAAACTATTGTTGAACAACTCAACCTGATCACTCTCGTTATCCTTTGGGAATGCGAGCACTTCATTGATTAGAAATTGACTCAATTCAGAATCTACGTTCCATGTTTTGGATTGCGTCGCTTGATCAAGCGCCTGCCAACGACCAGCACTGTTTTTGCCGATGACATATACGGTGTACTTTCCGCTAGCAAGTTTGGTCAAGCGAATAGGTTCGGAAATGGGATGTTCGCTACTGAGTACCCCTTTGTTAATGTTGTACCGATAGTGTGTGATTCCAGGGCCTGCAACAAAAAGTTCTGCAGTCGTCTGGCGTGTTTGGGCGAACGGTTCACCAGAGATGGAAGCCCCGCTAGGCACAATTGCACCCATATCAATTCCGTTCGGCCCATTGCCGATTGCAGGTGAATCGAGGTGAAGAGTGAAGTCATCCGGCGGATGTATAAACAATGGATTCGACGTTAGATTGCCTTCGCCATACCAATCGTGGGTCTTTCGGATGATCGAATCAAAAACATGTAGCCACACCCGACGCTTTTCAAGCCACAAAGGCTTGAGGTGAATTAGGTCGTTTGGATTATCAAAAAAAATATTTCCTTCCAGTCTTGCCCCAGTAGGCGTACCGACAGGTTGCTTTCTATTGCCTAGTCCATCCGTCGGTTCATTGAAAGCAACCCCTCCAAACCGGCTTGAAAAAAAACTGTTATTGCTTGCAATAAGTCTTGCTGAGTCCTTTAGCAAGATATGGTGGTCATTTTGATAAAAAAAGTTTCTAACTACTGTTATATTAGATTCGTCAGTTTCGAGATTAACTTCTACTGTTTTACCAAATCGCTCTTGATATTCTTTCACCAAGTGATTACTTAAATTTTTTATTGCGTTATTTGGCAATGCAATTTCTTTTTTTAGGTTCGGTTCATAGAATTCACCTTTTCTATCGATTCGAAAACGAAAAGATTCAACGATTTCATCAATCCCCTTCACTGTCATATTTAACCAAACTCCAAATTTTAATGCTGGTTTTCCTGTTGCAATAGCTGCAGAGAAAAACCCCACGCGGTTATTGCTGCTAAAACCACTAAAATCATTTCCCTCAATGTGCGCATCCATTCCATCGAGATCTAGCCCGTCGTCATTCCCCCCAAGGAATTGATTATCGTAAATTTCTAGAATTGCACTAGGGCGTTTTCCTCCGCTAACGTCTATGACATCAGCCCCTCCTGTAGTTTTGTTGAATTTGTTATTAACAATCAGAAGTTCCCCATCTTTCCTGATCCCACTGCCTCGTATATGCTCACTATGGCTAAGTTCAGGAAATATACAGTTGCGTACTGTCAGCGATGAATCCTGAAACCAGATCAGGTTTGTCCGTGTGCTGTGCCACTGCACATGGTCAAGTGCGACTACCGAGTTAGTGACAGCCAATGCGTAGGAGCTTGTGTGGTGAAAGTCAACGTACATTAGCCTATTTACGTTATGCGAATTACTAAAGCTGATGCCGTCCCAATCACGTTCCGATCCGGGTTTGCGGAGAAACTGAATCCGACGTAACGGGTCGCCTTCGGCCAGCAGGCGCCCTTCGACAATCAGGCGTCCCTCCGGGCCGAAGCAGATTGTCACGCCGGGATTGACTGCCAGCGTGACACCCGCTGGCACGAGCAGTGGAGCGGTCACGAGCAGCGGTCGCTCCGCCGTCCATCGGGTGGACTGCGTCAGGCGTTGGCCAAGCGATTGAGAGGGAGCGGTGCCATGCCAGACGTCGGCATGTTGACGGGCGACCTCGTTGCCATCGGCGTCCAGCGCGCGCACGAGCAGCCGGTTCAGGCCACGCCGCAATGTGGCCTTGGCCTGCCATCGCGCTTCCGGCGCAAACCAGTCGGCGGCTTGGCCGTTGACCTCGACCGCCACCGTTACGGTGGCCGGCGCTTGGCCGGACAAAGTCGCCGTCGCGCTTTCGGAAAAAAAGAAGCCGTCGCGCTTGGCCAAGCCGGTGGCCACTGTCAGCTCTCGCGGGATTTGCGACAGTACAAACTCCCGCCGATTGGCACCGAACGACTTCAACCGGTTAACCTCGGTGGTCGGCAAATAATCGCCGACGAACTGGTCGATCAACGGCTCAAGTTGCTCCGCCGAAAACACTGTTCGGGCGAGGTTCTCCAAGTGAAACCAATACCGCACGGCCACCGTCGGACGGTTCATCAGTTGTCCAAGCGCTGAGTTGGCGGCAGCGCGCCAAAGGGGGCTTTCCCCCCAGCCCTGAACGCCGAGCACGGCGTCGAGGTCGTACGGGATCAGCGCAAACCGCGAGTCGGTTGTGCCGGCGTAAAGCGAGTAGTCGCCCTTGTCGCCGGTAACAAGGCTCGTCTCCTCGTTGCCGAGAAGATCGTGCACGGCGAGGTGCCGCATCCACGCGTCAACGTCCATCCAGTCGGCCAGCGCAGACTCGTCCGCCTTGTCAAGCGAGCGGAGGAATTCGGTCAAGTCGGAGTAGTCGTTTTGCCACGAATTGGTTTGCTTGGCGTAAAAATGTTTTTCCGCGTATGGCGCGGGCTTGTCGCCGAGAAATTTCAAGTCGGCGTAGCCGCCGCCCTTATACAAATTGCCATTATCATCGTTTGGAAATTGCCAGCGAATATACTCCGAGTTTAGCGGATCCAGCTCAGCATAATGGCCAAACTGGTTTGAGCCACCGAGTTGTTCGTTGTTTTCGAATACCCTCACAGACCTAGCACGGGGCGCAGGCAAACCAGCGAGCCGAAAAAGGGCGCTCCCGAGTTCCTGCACGTGCGGGTGGATAGCGTTGAGGTTGATTGTTGTGCGATTCCGCCATGGCCGGTCGTTGGGGAAATTAACACTTCGACTTTTGTGTGTTGCTGCTCGTGATGTTGTGCCTCGCAGCCGCACGCTGACGTTATAACGCACACGCGTTCGTCCTCCTTCGATATTGATGAACGTGCCGCTCATTTGCGCATCGCTGCTGTTGTACCACGGCCGACGGCCAATCTCGGTCAGCTCTTTGCGCTCGAGCTCTGTCAAAATGAGACGATGTAAGGGACGCCCCGGCGCGGGGATTTGGTTGTCTACTTGATATAGCAAAAGCGGGCAGTCGGCCGGGGCACTTGGCCAAGCGCGAACCGCGCCTTGGCCATCCGTTGCGTTGACGAAAAATTCGACGACTTGGCCGTCAGCCTGCGGAGGGAGCGTCGCCACAAATTGCTCTGCGGCGGTTCGCGACATCGGCAGCTCCAGATAGCCAGCTTCACCGTCGAGCCGGTAAACGAGCTGGGCGCTGATCTCGTCCGGTAACTCGTCGATTAGGCGTGCTGTAATCGTCACCGGCTCGGTGGAGCGGGGCACAGCAGGTGAGTGAGCCACGTCAAGAATCATCGGCGGCAGATTGGCGAGTTTGCTGGAGTTGGCCCGGCCGGGGGTGCCTCGTTGAGTCATACTAGTACGCCAATTTTGCCCATTATTATTGGATAAATCCGGCTTCATCAACTCGAGCGAATGCCCTCCGCCGTCGTGCGCCGCTTGCCAAACCCAGCCTCGATGGCCACCGTGCAGCGAGCCGCGAACGCGCCTAGCCCAGTCGCCCTCCGTGGCGTAATGCACCTTGTCTACCGTCGCGCCGGTGGCATCGACAAGCCGGATGGTTTCGCCGTTGTTGGCGAGTTGGCCCTGCCAGTCGCCAGTGATATTTTTGACGCCGGGATGCAGCTCGGCGAACCGGGCCGCGTTGGCTGCAACGACCAATCCGCTATCGGGCGGAAGCGTGATTTTGCTGAATGCAAAACGGACGCCTGCGCTGAGTTGCCAGCCGTCGAGATCGATCGGCTCACCGCCGAAATTCCAAAGCTCGATGAACTCTTCCGCCACCGACTCGTTTGCAGGGCGGTAGTGAATTTCGTTGATGAGTACCTGCGCTTGGGAGTTAGCAGCAGCGACGCAAAACAGGAACCAAAGCAAGCCCCGCTGCAACGATCGTTTAGACATAGGCAAGATTATTTTTTGTGGCGGCGTGCATTGCGCTTGGCGGCGAGCAGTCGGCTGGTGGTGGAGTCATCCCCGTCAGCTTGGCTTGACTCTTCCGGCTTGGCCTCGGCGACTACGCTTGGGTTGGAGGAAAATTCGGGGGCCGGTTGCTCCCGCTGGAAAAGGCGCGGATCGGGTGTGCTTAGCTTGTCGCGCTGGAACGACTGTTGGGCTTCGTCGCGCCTGGCCAGGAGCGAGGCGAGCGCCTCGTCGGTGCTGGTTTGCATTTCACTGCGACGCCAGAAAAAGAAAAGCTGGCGCAGGTTATTGGTTGCCTTGAGCCATTCATTCCAATCAATTTGGATGCGGCGCACGCCGACGTCGATCGGGAACAGGATGATGGCGAACTTGAGCAGCCACTCCCAAAGATCCACGGGCTGAAAGGTTTTTTTTCGGTTACTCTCAAATGGATTGTCAGCGGCGAAGTCGCGGCTGAGCAGTTTGCCGCCGCCGACTTCGGCCAAGCGTTCGAGTCTGGCGAGGTTCGGTTGCGACTCGGCGAACTCCGGCGAGTGGTCGAGGTTCGCGCCGATGACCTGCGCCGAGCGAATTTCGCTGTTCTTCATCTCACGCAAATGGACAAGGTAAGCGCCGGTTTCGCGCGTCTCAAACGCCGCATCGTAGCGACCGGGGGCCGTCTGCTTGAGTGGCACGAGTTGGCGTTCGCCTTTTGGCCCGACGATGACGGCCTGCAAGTCGAGGAAGTTGCGATAGTTGCCGTCGGCGTCCATCGCCTCGACGCTGATGATGCCGCTGCCCTGCTCGATGGCCACGTCTGCCGAAAGTTCGCCGGTCTCGACACGACGCAGGCTCCAGTTGACTAGTTGCGACCAAAACGTCTGGTATTTGCCCCAGCCGATCCATTGGCTGCCCCATTTGGCGCGGGCGTCGGAGGTGAACGCCACCGCGCGGCCGAGGCCGTACTGCCAATGCGCTAGGAGCGGGTCGCCCTGCGTGGTGAGCAGCGGCGTCTCGGCGCGCGGTTTTTCGCTGGTGGCTACGTAGCCGAGGAGCGGTGGGTAGCCGCCGGCTGCGAAGCCGGATAGAGCCTCGCTCGCGGCGATTTGTCGTGGCGTGAACGGCTCCTCGTAAATGGCAGTCTTTAAAATGACGGCGGTTTCCTTCAGGAAAATCTGCGGCAACTGCGCCGGGTTGGTGATGTTGTAAAAGCGCCCATCGCCCTTCTCTGCGATCTCGATCATCGTGTCCGGCCCGGCGTGGCCAGCGATTAGCACGGTGCTAACGGTGATCTTCTCTTCACGGAAGCTCGCCATCAACTCGTCGCTTGGCCCGCCGGGGTCTCCATCGCTGAAAAGGATCATGTGCTTGATGCTGGCGGTCGATTTTTTGAGCCCCTGAAATCCCATCGTCATCACGTTTTGGAACGACGGTAGGTCACCCTGATTCATACCCATGATTTGCCGCCCTAAGTCCTGCTTGTTGTCAACCTTGGTCAGCGGAAAATGCCAGCGATCCTGTCCGTCCCAGAGCACGACGCCCAACTCGTCGTTCGGCGCCATAGCGTCGAGCACGCCGATAGCGCATTGGCGGGCGACCTGATTGCCATTATTGAATTCCATCCCGTGCATCACCAGCACGAGTGCGCCCGGCGGCAAGACTTTTTTGCTGCTCAACTCCATGCTCACCGGCAGCGTGCGTTCGAGCGGCGTGTTGCGGTAGCCGCCGGCCGCGAAGGCCTGATCGCCGCCGACGCAGACCAGCCCCACGCCGAAGTCGCGCACCGCGCTTTCGATCCGCAGCATCGCGTTGCGGCCCAGATCGCCTGCGTTGATGTTGCTCAGGAAAATCGTGTCGAACGCCTGCATGCCGGCAAGCGAGCCGGGCAGCGCCGTGATGTCGCCTAGTTCAATCTCGAGCTTTGCGCCACGCAGGGCGTTGGCCAATGTCACGTCGCGGTCGGGATCGGACGAGACGATCAGGACGCGCGGATCGCCTCGTACGTTGGCAAACCCGGAGGCGCGGTTGTTCTGCGGGATGATGTCGCCGTCGGCCTCGATCTGTACCTCGTACGAGTAGAACCCCGCTTGGCCAAGCGACTGCGGGAAGCTCAAAAGATTTTTGCCCTTGGCCAAGCTCACCGCCTGTTCGCCGAGCAACTGTTCGTTGCGGAAGAGCCGCACCTTGGCCGGTTGGTCTCGGTCGGACAGCGCAAAAATCCGGGCATCGAACGGCTGGCCTTTTTTCACCATGCCGGGCACGGCTAGGCGCTGGATCGACACATCGCCGCCGCCCTGCGTACCCAGCGGCACGACGTCCATCGTCACGTCGAGCGGCTTGGCTGCCATCACCGCCTGCACGGCATCGCCGATGTTTTCATTGCCGTCGGAGAAAAGCACGAGCCGCTTTTGGCCGGTCTCCGGGAACGCCGCCGTGCCGAGGCGAATGGCCCCAGCGATATCGGTGCGATCCGCACCGACGACGGTCTGTATGGTGTTGGTTTGCAGGGCGATCGGCGTGAGGGACAACTCGATGCCGGCGTCGGTACCGAACACCATCAAGCCGGCCTTGTCGGTCGATTGTTTCTCGGCGGAGGCGAGCAGCATGTGGGCTGTGCCTTGTTCTGAGGGGGGGACACTCTGAGAACGGTCGAGCAGGAAATAGACATTCATCCCCTCCTGCGGCTTGTTCCACTGCAGACCGGCGAGGGCCAGCAACACGGCGCTCATGACCAGCGTGCGTAGTCCGTACGCGAGCCAGCGGCGCCACGTCTGGATTTGCACGTCTGTCTTCCACGCGAGCCAAGTCACCCAACCCAGAGCCACCGGCAACGCCAGCAGCCAAAGTGGATGGGTGAATTGAAAGGTCATTTAGTTAGGGGAGCTCGAAAGTTGAAACTTCGCTACCGGTTCACGGCGGATTAGTTTTTGCACGCGGTGGTTTTGTGAATCGGCCACGTAAAGATTGCCGCGCGAGTCGAGCGCGAGGCTCCACGGGTTGTTGAACTGCCCCGGTCTACTCCCCGCGCCGCCGATAATTTCCAGCACTTGGTCGTCCGTGTCCAGCACCGTCACGCGGCTGTTACCGAACTCGCAGACGTACTGCCGCCCCTGCTCGTCCACGCGTACGTCATACGGGTAACTGAACTCGCCGCTCGCCGCGCCGGGGCCGCCGTGCTCGCGCAGGAACGTCCCGTCGGCGTCGAATACCTGCACGCGATGATTGCACGAGTCGGCGACGTAGAGTTTGCCGGTGGCGTCTAGCGACAGCCCCTCGGCTCGGTTAAACTCGCTTGGCTTGTCGCCCGCGCCGCAAATCTCGACTTGCACCGACTCGCGAGCCAAGCCGAACTTTTGCAGGCGCTCAACGATCTGAAACTCGCTGACGAACGCCGAGCCGTCGGGCGCGAACGCGACTGATCGCGGGAACGACAACTCGCCCCGTTCCCGACCATGCTGGCCCCACTGTGACACCAGTTCGCCCTCTGGAGTGAAGTGGTTGATCCGAGAGTAATGCGGCTCGATAACAACGATATTGCCCTCGTGATCGAGGGCCATGCCCTTGGGTCGGCCGCGCTCGATCTCCGGCATCTGCCATTGCAGTAGATAGTTACCTTCGGGGTCGAACTTCTGAATGCGCCCGGTCATGTCGCAGACGTAAACATTGTCGGCGCGATCGACTACCACCGAGCGCGGCTTGACGAACAGGCCCGCCCCATTACCCCGGGCGCCGATCACGAGCACCTCAGAGAAAACCGCACTATTAATTCTGTCGCCGTCTGGTCCAGCCCCGCAGCTAGTGAGCAGGACGCCGCAGCCCAGCGCGATCGCTTGGCTGAGTTGCGAGTGGATTTTACTGCAGCGGTTCACCTGGCAGCAATCCTCGCCGACTGCAGAGCTTTTGCAAGTTTGGCTCATCTTGTATGATAAACCACACCGAATTGACCGAGAGTAACTTTTAGACTTAATCTGTTGTACTGCGATATGAGCGTTATTCACAATGAGGTACAAGATGAAAAATGAAAACCTGAGAAGTCTTGCGGCTATGGCAGTTATGGCTTGGAGTCTTGGCGGAGTTCTGGCTCAGGAATCGAAAAAAACGGACAATGTGGAAGCGAGCAAGGAGGCTCGTGAACGTGATTCTTCCAGCAAAGATAGGCGCGTTCGCATCATGAAGGCGTTTGATAGGAACAAGGATGGCGATCTAAACGAGGAGGAGCGCGAAGCGTTGCGCAGGTATATCGAGTCGCGTTCCTCTAGACCAGTGGGAGAAAAAAAACGGGACGACAAAATTGAGGTTCCGAAAGATTATGATCCAAAAAAGCAGTACCCTTTTATACTCAGCCTCCATGGTTACGGATCAAGCTCCAGAGGTCAGTTGAGATTTTTTCCATTGGAGGACCTTGCTGAAAAGCATGGCTTTATCTACTGCGCGCCTGATGCCATTGATCGGAGTTGGAATGCAACAGAAGCCTGTTGCGACTGGCGAGGCAAGGTTGATGACTCGAAGTATCTGCGAGGCTTGATTGAAGCGGCAGTGAAGAAGTACAGCATAGACCGGAACAGGATTTATGTGACCGGTTTGTCCAATGGCGGGTTCATGAGTTATCGTATGGCACACGATCACTCTGACTTGATTACGGCGATTGTTCCCTTTGCGGGGGTGGGTTACAAAGTCTGGCCAAGCAAACCGAAAAAACCAGTCAGTGTGCTGCATATCCACGGCACCAAGGATAGCACGATTAAATGGAACGGAGGCACAACTCGGAGCTTGAACACCTCCTATCCGGGTGCCGAGGAAAATTTCAATAATTGGAAACAGTTCAACCAATGCGACCGTGAAGTGGATGCAAAGGATGACAAAATTGATTTGACCAAGAAAGTGCCCGGAAAGGAAACCACAGTGACTCGCTTTGTAAATAAGGATGGTAGCGTCACAACCGAACTATGGGAAGTTGTCGATGGTTCGCATGTAACCCGACCCTCGGGCGTGGCACGGGAACTCATCATCCAGTGGCTGTTGAACAAGAAGAAGTCATAATCCCTGGAATGAGCAGATGAACGCACTGAAATAATTCCACCGAGTGGCGGTAATGGATTTAAGGGGTAAACAAACGGGTCCTTTGATCAAGATTAGATTGCTTAAAAGTTTAACTTGAAAGTATAATAGATATAGATTTATCATACATTCTATGAACTATTTTAAATCCAAGATCACGGCTTTCGTCCTTGCCGCCACCGGCCTGCTTGCATTTAAAGCGGAAACTGCCTTTGCCCTTAGGATTGATCTGGACCGACCGGGGCCGAATGAATTTGTCCGGGACCTTGCGGGAATGATTTCCAGTGCCAATGAGGCAGAGATTAAAAAAATAGCCGAGGCGGTTCTCAAGGATAAGGCAACGCCGATACTGGTCGTCACTATCAGTTCAATGGACGCACATGGCGGGGGTGATCTCCGTATAGAAACCTTTGCCCGCCTCCTGTTTGATCAATGGGGTATCGGGCACAAGACTCTGGGTAAATCAGAATGGAATACCGGTATTCTTCTGCTGGTCTCGGAGGGAGACAGAAAAGCGCGGATAGAACTTGGAGCCGGCTGGGGGAGGGAAAAGGATGATTTGTGCAGTGAGATTATGTCCGATCAGATCATTCCGAACTTTAAGGGTAGAAGATTTTCAGAGGGGATTTTTGCCGGGGTGAGATCGCTTGATGCAATGGCTCGGGGCAAGTCTCTGCCAAGCCCCCCGAAACCGACCTGGTTCTATCCGGTTGTTTTGGCTGCCATTGGCCTGGCCATTTTCACAGCTGTCTCGCTCTGTCGCAATGGCTCAGGGGGTTGGGCGTGGGTATTATGGGCAGCCGTGTTCGGGTTAATCGGGTTCATACTGCTCACAATGGCCCGAAGTGGCGGCAGTAGCGGCTCCAGTGGAGGATCTTTTGGAGGCGGCTTTTCAGGAGGTGGAGGGGCCACCGGTTCATGGTAATCACTTAAAAAATTTAGCAATGAAACTCGCCAGCCAAATTTTCAATGACCAGGAACGCAAGCGCGTTGACGATGCTGTTGCCCAAGCGGAAAAAAGGACCTCAGCAGAAATTGTACCCGTTGTGGCCACCTCATCCGGCAGGTATGACCGGGCAGAAGATATCGTGGGGTTGTTTGTTGGGCTTATTGTTGTTGCAGTAATCTGGTGGCAGTTTCCCTCTCCAGCCGCGCATGAAACCGGAGCTTGGGGTGGTACTCCCAGAGTGATGGAGATTCTCCTGTTATTTGTTTCCATGATCGTCGGGTTCATTGTGGGGGTATGTTTGGCCTCAAGGTTATTCTGGCTTCGACGGCTCTTTACACCCAAACGTCAAATGAAGGAGGAAGTCGAAACTAGGGCATGCCAGGTCTATTTTGACTCCTCCATTCATCACACTTCCGGCGGCACGGGTGTTTTAATCTACATCTCATTGTATGAACGATTGGCTGTTGTTTTGGGTGATAAAACTGTGGTTGAAAAACTCGGACAAGAGGGAATTGATGAACTTTGTGAAACACTGACACGGTTCATCAAAGAGGATATCACCCAGGCGTTGGTTGATACGATACAATCGACCGGTGACAAACTTGAGCCGGTTCTTCCGAGGGCAAAAACCGACGCAAACGAACTGTCCGATTCACTGATCACGATTGACTGAGAATCAAGTGAATATACCCCACTAAGCAACACCGCACAGAATAGCTGAAGGGATATAAACGCCCCTTGGCTAAGTGCTTGGTTTGAAATCATGGTTCAAGCGGAACCAATTCCTTGACCAAATTTCCTCCTCCCTCCAGCCTGCCTGTTCTCATGAATTTCAATACCCATCGATGCTTGGCTGCCGTTTTTGTGGTTACTCTGTCGGCCGCTTGGGCAGTTCGTGCCGAGGATGCTGAGGTTGCGCATCATTACACCGACAACGATGGTGTGAAAATCCACTACGTCACCGCAGGCGACTCCGGGCCGTTGGCCGTGATGATCCACGGCTTCCCTGACTTTTGGTATTCGTGGAACGAACAAATCAAGGCGCTGCAATCGACCCATCGCGTGGCGGCGATCGACCAACGCGGCTACAACCGCAGCGGCAAGCCGAAGGGCCTCGAGAATTACGCCATCCCAAAACTGGTTTCCGACGTCGCCGCCGTGATCCGCGACATGGGCGAAAAGAAGGCGGTGATTGTCGGGCACGACTGGGGCGGCATGGTGGCGTGGAGCTTTGCCATGAGCAAACCGGAGATGACTGACCGCCTGGCCGTGCTGAACTTGCCACACCCGAAAGGGCTGAACCGCGAACTGGCTAACAACCCCGACCAGCAGCGCAACAGCCAGTACGCGCGGGCTTTTCAACTGCCGGGCGCGCACAAGCTGCTGACTGCAGAGCGCTTGGCCGGCTGGGTGAAGGGCGAGGCCAAGCGCGCAAAATACATCGAGGCGATGAAGCGTTCCGACTTCGAGGCGATGTTGAATTATTACAAGCGCAACTACCCGCGACCGCCGTACGAGGAGGATATGTCGGATCCGGTGCGACTGAAAGTGCCGGTCCTGCTCATTCACGGTTTAGACGACAAGGCGCTGTTGCACGGCGCGCTCAACCGCACGTGGGAATGGCTCGACGGCGACCTGACGCTGGTGACGATCCCGGGCGCGGGCCATTTTGTGCATCACGACAAGCCGGCGCTTGTCAGCCGTACACTGAAGATGTGGCTGCTGCGCGACCGTTGATCATGGCTCGCGAACCTCAATGCGATAATAGCGGGTTTGCTGCGAACTGGGCAGGAACTCGGAGAGTCTGACGAGGCCGGAGGTCGGTCTCGGTTCTAGCCGGCCGATGGTGCTCCACTTGCCTTTGGCCAAGTCGTCTCGGGCCTGCAGTCGGTAGGCGACCCCGGCCTGTGCCATGAACTCGACGAGGGTGGTGACGCCGTTGACGGTGATCGATTCCAAGGCGAGGTGGCTCGCGGCGTTCGCGGGGTCGGTGCCCGAAAAATATTCCGCAAGATTGGTCAGGCCATCGCCATCGGGATCGAGCAGGGCGTCGTCGGGGGCCAGGCCGTGTGTGCTCTCCCAGTCGTCCGGCAGGCCATTGAGATTTAAGTCGAGGCGGTTGGGAGCGCCGGGGGTATCGAGGGTCGGGAAGCGGGCAAGGGTGTCGGCCCCATCGGGGAAGCGTCCCTCTGAGACAGCCTGGGATTGGCGGCTGAACGCCACTTCGTCAATCAGGCGGCCGTCGGGATCGCTGAGGGCGATGCTTTCTCCGCTGGCGCGAAGCTTGAATGAGGTGTGGTCGGCACCGCGCCTGGCACGGGCATCAGCAATGATTTTTTGGAATGCAAAATAGCCGCCGCCGATGAAGCAGTGGGCGGGCAGGCGATGAATTGTCGGTTTGGTGGAGTCATCGGAGAGGAAGAATCCGCCAAGGGCGATCGGTTGGCCGGTTGGGTTGTGGAGCTCAAACCAGTCATCTCCCTTTTGTGGATTGGCCATCCATTCGTTGATGCGGAGTTGTGCGGGGTCGCCGGTTGAGAGCGGTTTGTTGGCGGCTCCCGGGGTCGGTTCACCGGGCGACCACACGCCGGCGGCCAGGAGGTTGCGACCGAGCGCCAAGTCTGGGGATTGGAAACCGAATACGATGCCGTCGAGCAGCATCCCGCCGCGCGCCTGTGCATCGTGCAGGTAAATCGCGTCGCCGGATGCTTTGAGGCCAAAGCCGGTGTTGGCGGCGGAAGCCGGTGTGTCGGAATTGCACTCTACTACGGCGTAGCCGCCGGAAGCGATGACGCTGCCCTCAGGAAAAACGAAGCGGTGGGGGGAATCAGGGGAGTCGCTCAGTCCCATGCCGGACAGGTTGATGGGGACGGGGTGCGGGTTGTAAAGTTCCACCCAATCGTGATAGCCGCCGCGCGCGCTCATGAAGGAGCGGTTGTCGGCCAGCAGTTCGCTGATGACGAGTCCCGGAGCCCCGCCGGCCGACGCAGTTTTTGCCTCGAGCCGCAGGCCAAACGCGATGTCGCTGCTGTTTCCGCTGACTTGGTGCACCTCAGCGGCGAGCAGATTTTCGCCCGGCTTGAGCAGTGCGGTGTCAATCGTGAACGGCCCCTCTAGCGTGGCATTGATGATGTTCCTGCTGGCCAACATTTCGTGGTGCGGCGCGATGTCCGGGGGCATGCCAAGCCGTAGCGCCTCTTTGCCGTTAAGATAGAGAATCGCTCCGTCATCGACCACCGCCCAAAGCTGCAGACGGGTCGGCGGAGCTTCCCCATTCCACTCAAATCGGGTGCGGAAATAAAACGTCCTCGGGCCAAGCGCGAGCGGAGTGTTCAACGGAACCGGCATCGGGCTGGACTCTTTGGCCAGGAGCGCCTTGCCGCTTGGCCAAGCGGCATCGTCAAAGCCGGGCTCAAGCCAGGCCGCCGTCGGCGCGTCGGCGGCCTGATGGTAGCTCCATTGGCTTGCCATCTCGATGAGGGTTAACTCGGTTGGCACCGGGTTGATGACCGACTTTTTTGGGTTGAGCGAGCCGGGGCTGGGGAGCAGCAACGCATCGATTGCGTCGGCCCCGTCGGGCATGCGGCCCATGGACGAGCCCGGCATTTGCGGGGCGTACCAGACCTGATCGATTAGCTCTCCATCGGCGTCAAACAACGCGATCAGCCCCTGATCGGAGGATAGTTGAAACCCGAGCCGCTGCACCCCAACGCTGGCCTGGAAGGCCAAGGCCTTCCCGGCGGAGATGAAGGAGAGGGGGGGAAACAACTGGTGGCTCGTCTGCCACAGGGGTCGGTCGGTGAGGGACAAATCCCGCAACGCCACGGGCAGGGGTGAGTTGTTGAACAGTTCTACGAAATCGTCGTTGCCGGGGCCGGCGCCCTTAGCCAGCCACTCGTTGATCCTGAGGGCCGAGCTGGTTCCGATCGGGGTAGGCCGGTTGGGTTTGCCGGGAGTGGGGGATGCCAGCGCCCAGCCACCCGGAAGGCGGGCGATGGAGTGGCTGGGAATTTGTGGTCCGAACACTACAGCATCCAGCAACCGGCCTCCCCGCGCAGGCAGGTCAAACAGCACGACCGATTCGCCGCTGTCGCCCAGTGAAAAACCAAGGCTCCAGCCGGGTGCCTCTCGGTTCTCCGCGGCAACGACCAGCAACTCGCCGGCATCAAGTTCTGCACCCTCGGGGAATACAAACTTTGCAGGCGAGTCGGGGTCGTCCGTGAGGCTCATGCCGGAAAGATTCACGCTGAAGTGGCTGCGGTTGCGGATCTCGACCCAGTCGCCGCCCACCGCCATGACCTCGCTGATCAGCAGCGGCGACGCTTCTCCGGAGACCTCCCACGTCATTACATGCGGCAAGGACATCCACTCACCGGCGGCGTCTCGCCCAATGATCTCAAGCGTGTGCTGCCCCTCCGCCGCGATGGAGAGAAGGAGCGGCTCGGCGATTGGTTTCGGCGCGCCAAATTCGCTGCCGTCCACCCGGTGGCGGTAATGGGACAAGCCCGGCCCCCAGACGGTGATCGCCTTATCCCGGTTGGGTGTGGGGGAGACCGGCGAACCGGCCAGAAGAAGCCGCCCGCCCACAGGGCCAATGTCGCCACCCAACAACCCCATCCCGGCGGCTGCAGCGGGAATGGCCACGATATTTCCGTCGCCCGGCTGGAAAGGCGTCTGTGCGAACAAGCCGTGCGTGACGTCGCCAGTCGTATCGGGCAGGAACAGGGCCGTGCAACGGTCGAAGAGGTTGTTCATCCAGTCATTTCTGCCGTCATCGGGAAACTCGATGAACTCGGCAACGCTGATGGCGCATTCCGAGAATCGGTTATTGTGAGCCTCCAGTGACACGCGGCCCACGAGGCGCACAGCGACGTCCGCCTGGCCAAGGTGGTTGCGCGCCAGCACTGCGCTTGTCCGAGCGCCAGCCGAGGTGCCGCTGATTGAAACTGTCGCCGTCCGCTTGGCCGGTGATTCCGGGTGGCGGAAATTCTGGAACCTGTTTTCCCACAGGAAGCTGTTACAACCGGACAACTCGACCGCCTCCCGGGGACCTCCCCAAAACCGGTTGCCACGCAACTCCAGCCAAGCGCCTAGTTGGCCTTGGCCATCGAACACAAAAACTGGGGCCGCCCGGTCGGTTGCGGGAAAGTGGTTACCGCGAAAGACGACATGATCGTCGCCGGCGAGGCCGCTTCCGGTCACGATGGGCACCGCTGTCCCGGCTTCTATCGTGGACGCCTCGAACGAACAAGCGCTCGTCACCAGTGCGGAGTTGGAAAACTCGATCGCCGTGCCGAGCAGGTCTCGAAAGGCAACATTGGACAACTCGAGCCGGGAGCTTTCGGCCTGCACAGCGGCGGTGTCGGAAGCGACGGATGAAATGTTAACGTGAGCCAGCCTGTTTGGCTGGGTGGAGTCGATCCACCGAATCCCGTTCCACCGATGACTCGAGCCGGGGGGAGTGGTTAGAGTGGCCAGCCTGTCAGGGTCTCCGCTGATCGTCAATCGGCCCCGAACCTCGAGTTGGGCCCCCTCTCCGAAATAAACCATGGACCCGGCCTCGATCGAGAGAGCCGCCTTTTTTTGAACGATCGTTTTGCCGGGGAAAAACCACGGCCCATCGGCGGCGGACAGCACCGTATCTGTCGTGATATTCGCGTTGACCGACTGGTGTGCTCCGGTCTCGTGCCAGACCGTGAACTCGAGGTGATCCAATTCGGCGTGGCTCGCATCGAAGGCTCTCACGGAGAGGTGATTCAGCCCCGGCTGCAACGCGACGGCATCAGCCGTCCACCTGGCCTCCCAAGCCGACCAGACTGCCGGGATCCCATTCACCGTGACAGAGCGAGTGGCCAGGGCGTTTGCGCGGCCCTCTAGGGCGACCCAAGGGGTCTCCGATATGCGAAGCCCCAGCTTGACCGGGAGGGCGGTCGAGAGAGTCAGCGCCTCTGGGATTTCCGACAGGATGAACTCGCGCCGGGCCGCAGCAAAACTTTTCAACCTCTGGATTTCCGATTCATCCGCCAAGCCTCCGAGCACATGCTCGACGAAAGCGGAAAATTGATCCTCCGAAAAAACGGTGTCTGCCTGCCTCTGCAATTCGGCGAAGTAACGCTGCACGAACGCCGGGTGTTTCAGGAAACGGGCCACTTGGGCCGGCTGGGTCAAGTGCCCACTGACATTTGCCGGCTTGGCGGCTCGGAAAAGTCCGGCCGTGGGATCTCCGGCTGTGTCCCCTCGGCCAAGGATGGTGTCAAGGTCGTACGGGGCAAGGACATGCCGGTTGCTGGACAAGTCCCTGAAATGGATGAAGTCGTCCCCGATCCCGTTGCCTAATCCGGTTTCGCGGTTGTCGAAAAAAGTGTTTATGGCAAAAAAGCGCAGCCAGTTGTCCACGTCGAGCGATTCCTCAACGGAGGCGACGAACTCATCGTCCGGGGTTTCCGTCAGGAGTTGACAAAGTTGGATCAAGTCCCGCCAGTCGTCCTCTGCGGCGTTGGTTTCTTTGAAATAAACATGCCGGTACGGATCGGTGTTTTCGCCCAAGTAGCCGAAGTCGGCCTCCATGGTTCCGGTTCGCACCGTGCGGTAAATGTTCACGGGACCCAGGTTGTGGAAATCCGCAAAGTCGCTATCCACCACGTCGTTGTGTGCGTACATTCCGTACATGGGGTATCCGGCCACGGCGGAGTCGGCGCCGTTCAGGCGGACGCGAACCAGACGCGAGCGAGCCATCATTACACCCGCCTGCTGGCACAGTGCGCTGCCGAGAAGCTGGATGTGCGGATGCTGCGCGTTGAGGTTGATTTTTTCGACGTCGTGCCAGGGGGCGTCACTGGGGAAATCCACCCTGAAGTTGTTTGGTGTTTTCCAGCGGCTCCCGTTACCGCGGTTTCGGATATCCGCAAGGTAGCGGATTTCCTGTTTGCCGCTCATCCGGGAGACGAAAGTGGCATTCATTCGCGCGTCGCTGAAGCGGCCGGTTGAGTTGTTCACCATCTTGAGGAAGTAGTCCATTTCCGTTTGTGTCATGATGATCCGGTAAAAGGGAAGGGAGTCGTTCGCAGTCGAGTCATCCACCTGGTAAAGCAGGTTCGCACGGGTAGTGTCCTCCGGGACGGAAACCGCCGGGTAAGTCCTGGAGTGGTTCTGCGCATCCCTTGCACGGATATAAAACTCAACGACCGTCCCATCCGGAAACGCCGGGATGGATTGGCCAAACAAACCGTCACCGGCCAGTCCATCCCCGTGCGCCCCATCATCGAGCAGGGACACCACTTGGTAATCCTTCGCCGAGTCCGGCCGGTAAAACAGATCGGCGGTCAGTCCGGTTTTCTGTTCGTCAACCAGTCTCGCGGTGATGTGCACCCGGCTCGAGGATTGCGGCACAACGGGGGAGTGGCGGACCTCGAGAATCATCGGCGCTGTATCCGAGTCAAACACGGAATTGGCCTCCCCCGGCGTGCCCTCCTCCACGGTGCTGGCCGCCCAGTTTTGCCCGTGCTTGTTTGAGAGGCCTGGGTTCACAAGCTCGAGGGATTTGCCTCCGCCGTCATGTTCCGCCAGCCAATCCCATCCGAGGTGTTTGTAGTGGGGCAGCCCTCGCTGCCGGACGGCCCACTCTCCCTCATCGGCGTACGAAACGGAGTCGATCGTTTTGCCGTTGGCATTCTCCAGCCGGAGCGTCTCTCCCCGGTTGCTCAGCACGCCATCCCATCCGCCAACGATCGGTTGTACGCCGGGGTGCTTGGCTGCGAAGACGGCCGCGTCTGCCGCAACGACGAGATAGCCATGCGGCGGCACGGTTACTTTTGGGAATTTAAACCGCACTCCGCGGCGCAGGGACCAGCTCTCAAGGTTGACCGCTTGATCGCCGGTGTTGTGCAGTTCCACAAACTCCTCGCGGACATCCTCGGACGTGGGGTGATAATGGATTTCATTGATCACCACACCAGCGAACAACGGCCAAGCGGCAATCCAGCCAGCGGTAGCCAGCACGGCCCGCTTGGCCAAGCGAGTGTTCAACGGCACGGCGTGCAGACCGGTTCCCAGTTTTGTTTGATAAAATATTTCCATGCCGTGTCGCTACTGATCTCCCCCGAGACGCAACCTGAAAAAACCTGACCGCGATTGAAATTGATCCAAGGGGGTCACCCTGTTTTCCCCGGGCGGGGCGAAAATCGGCTGGAACTGCTGCAACGTTTCCCAAGGCATGTCGGCGGCCAAGCGGCTTTTGCCCTGAAGTTGGTACACCCGATGGGGCTTGGCTTGCCACTGGAGTTGGGGGGTTCCATCGAGGCCGCGCTCCGCCTTGAGCCGGATCGCGCTGAACGGGTTCACCGGATCCGTTCCCGCTGCTAATTCCCAGCGGTTGGTCAAGCCGTCTCCGTCAAAATCATCGCTTGGCAGGACATCAGCGATATTCGACACGGCATCCTCGGGCTTGGCACGGACCACGCGCTGCTCCCATTCGTCGGGGAGCTTGTCCGAGTCGGCATCTGTAGATTGGCTTGAGGTGAGCGACAGGTCGAAAAACAGGTCGGTGCTGTCCGGGCGCGTGTTGAACAGGTGAACTGCCACAATATTTTTTCCGGTCGTAAGCGACGGGATTTTCGCTGCCGGGATGACAGCACTCCACTCCCTCGGTGCGAAATCCGATTCGCTGGCCCTGCCGTTGAACGGCAGTTCACCTGTCGGTAGCCCGATGCGGGCCAGTTCGAATTCGTTGATCCAAATGGCAAAGCCGTCATCGTACGTTGTGTGAAACTGCAACGAACCAATGGAGTCCGGCGAGTCCAGTTCAATCTCATGTCGTAAATAGACGGTGGTGTAATTGCTACGCATGTCGTTCAGCGCGGTTTGGACACCCTCCCGGCCGTAGCCGAAGGGGGCGGTGCCGGTTGTCCATGGGGCGTCGCTGAAGTCCTGTTTTTGCCATTCATTCCTTGGCTCCGAGGCCTCCTTTATGCCCTTGAGCCACTTCCATTGGCCTGATTTTGCCGCAATCCAAGTTTTGGATGTCCCTGTTTTCTGTGCTTGGAAAAGCACGGACTTTGGGCCGGACAATTCACCGTTTACCACCTCCACCAATTCAACCTTAAAGGCATCTTCCCCCGCAAGGTCGGGTATTTTCAGCGATACACTCTTCGCCGTTTCTCCCGCTTGAAAAAAAAGTTTACCATCTGCAACTATTTTGCCGTCCTCCCCGTTTTTATTCATAATCCGAACCTTGAAACGAGCATGTACCGGTTGGGTCGAGGGCCGGCTCAGGCCGACGGAAATCCGGTTTGGGCCGACTAGCCGATCCCAGCCCCTGAACCCAATGCCGGGCACAAACGCGGATTCAGATAAAAAGGGCGAAAGCAACCCGGAGTGTGCGGTGGGCTCCCAGATCCAGTTGTCAGGAAACGATTCATGGGGCGTGGAAAGATAATTGCGCTCGATTTTCATTCGGGAGATTTTTTCCGCCCACAAATCCCGGCTCATGCCCCAGACATCCCTTTGATTGAATATGGAAAGGGTGCCGGTCATGGAAAGAAAACCGAGGTGGTTGCCGACGTAATTATCGCCAAAGCGCGCGCCGACCCCGTTGCCGGTGAGGAGGCAACGCTCCAGGGTGACATTCGGCGAGAGGTAGCCCACCTCGACAGCCTGCCCGCAGTTGATTATGACCGAGTCGAGTACGCGCACGATTTTGTCAGCGCCAGACAGCGCCAATCCCTCATGAAAGCAGCTCTCAATCCAACAATCGGAAACGGTCACCGTGCCCGGCGAATTCCCGCCGGCATCGATGCCGTCGTCCTTGCACCAGCCGATGAGCGTCCCGGAGATCTCGTGTTCGCCGAGTGTGAAATACAGCGCGTCATTGTCGCCGTCCTCATAGGTGTCGCTGTCGCTTGGGAAATCGAGCAGCGCGCTGTCACGGATCTTCACGGAGCCGCCGTTAAACTGTCCAACGGTTTGGCACCGCTGCACCACACAACGATCCAGCGTGAGTTGGGCGGATTCGCCGTGGAATGCCTGCCCGGCGTTGTCGATAAAAAAGCAGTCCGCGAAAGCTCCCTTGGCCCCTTCGCCGAGGAAAAATGCGGCCTGCTCGTTTCGGTGCGTGCCGGGAACATTGTTGGCCACAAACCACCACGAGTTGCCGCCGCTGCCGGTGACAAAAGCCCAACTCGCTTCGGCTGACGCCGCGCTGCCCTTCAGCGTGATCCCGCCCCACGGCGCGTCCGGCGTTTCCGGGCAAAAAACGACCGGCGTTTTCTTCGTCCCTTCGACTATGAGCTTGCCCAGCACGGTCACCTCGGTCTTCGGCGCGAGCTTGATGACACAACCCTGCTTTATAATGAGTGTGGCACTCTTTGCGACGGTCAAATTGGAGGTCACATGGATTCTGGATCCCTCATTCCACGTCGTTGATTTTGAGACGGGGCCTTGCACTGCCTGCCACTTGGCATTGCCGATGGTGATTGTTTTGTCTGCGTACAAAGACCCAGCATTTAAGACAATTTTTTCCGATTCAACTTGATCCAGCAATCCTGAGCCGACCCCCCGTTTCATTGCGATGCTGTGCTCACCTTTGAGTTGGCCGTTGAAGTTCACGCGCCGGTTTTGCAAATCCATCATCATGGCAACCATGGGGACCGGCAGTCCGGCGGGAAAGCTCGTGGGCATGAACAGTTCCAGCCGGACGGTGCCTGCAGCGTTCGCGTTCAGCGCTTGGCCGGAGGCGACTGGGGGTAGCGGTGTCCACGGCGGTAGTGCCCACTCCGCTTGGCCACGAGCAGACTGGATCACGAAACGAACCAATTGGAATTGCTCCCCTTCCGGCCCGGTCCGTTGCTCGACCGAGTTCACCTCGTGAAAGCCGGGGCGGGACACGTCAAACCAAGTTCTCGCAGGGATGCGTTGGCCGTCGAGCCAATATTTCGCCGGGGTGCTTCCGGTTTTGTTGACGCGGATGCGGACGGAGCCATTGGCGACCTGCTTGTCTGAGATTCCCTCGATGACGATCCCGCCGTTCACCCGCGCTTGGCCAAGCGCAGCCAACAGGAGCGCCAGCGCTGAGGCAAAACAAAATTGTGATGCAGGTGGATTTGGTCGCATAAGACAACTCCCTCAGTCCGGGAAAACCAGCAGCCGGAAGTAGTGCGCCGTCTGATCTCGCCCGATGAGTTCGCGCACTACCACCTCGCTACCCTCCCCCGGGGCCAGGGTGCGAATCGTTTTCCATTTGTCGCGTTCAAGTTGTTCGCACGACTCAATGGAGTAAGTCCGGTTGGGTTGTGCCTGAAAACGGAGTTCCAGCTGGTTGTTGTCGCGAACCACCGCTAACTCAAGTCGGCTGGCTTGGTCGCGGGGATTCGTACCACAATTGAATTCCTGCAGATTAGTGAGCCCGTCCCCGTCCGGGTCGGCGCCGCCATCGTTGGATTCCGGGTCGAGGCCATGCGCCAATTCCCAGTCGTTCGGCAGTCCGTCCGAATCGCTGTCGGCCTGCGATTCATTAGGCTTACCAGGGGTGGGGATCGTGAGGGATACCATGATGCCGTCGTTGTTTCCTGTATGTTTCAGACCACGGGACGCGATACCCTCGAAGCGGGCAAAGCTAGCCATCGTTCCCAAGCCGGTCAAATAGCCGCTGTCAATCTGCGAGAGAAAAAGAGAGCCGCCTTCCCGTGTGATTTCAAAACGCCCGGGAGCGCCCGGCCGGCTGTAATGCCGCTTGGCCTCGAGAACAAGAAAACCAGCGGGCGGGACGACCAGGCCGTTTGGTAGCCGGAACATGGCCAAGCGCGTCGAGCGATTGCTCAGGAACCAGCCGCCGATGTTCACCGCTTGCCCGGCCGGGTTGAACAGTTCGATCCAGCCGTTGTCGCCGCTCATCACTTCGTTGATCCACAGTGGCGGCTCAAACGGTGCCAGCTCGTTCTCGGCCCTACCCGGGGAGCCGCCGAGAAACAGGCCAGGCATCCAGCCAGCTTTTGACGACCACAAAGCCGCTGCGCTGGTGGGATCGCGCAGGACGAGCGATAGCCCTTGGCCATCGGTCTGGCGGTGCCAGCTTCCCTTGTACGCGACGGAAAACACCGTTTCACCCCAAGAGGTTTCCAGCCGGATAGCCTCGCCGCTGTTCGACAACTTTCCGCTCCACGGACCAAGCACGATTGCCTGCCGTCCTCCCGGCGTTGCCCGTATCAGTCCGGGGTTCTTGGCGATGATTAGCCGCCCGCCGGGCGGCAGTTGCTTGAGGCCGGCCTCTGCGAAATCGTAAGTCATCCCGCCTGCCAGACGCAGGTTGCTTAGATCCAGGCTGCTCCAGCTTTTGTTTTGAAACTCGATGAATTCCGCGTCCGGATTTTCGGCCGGGTGATACATGATTTCCGTGATGCGAAGGGCATCTCGGAGCGGCTGGATCGACGGGGCAGAGGCGGTGAACTCCACAGGGGCCGACCAGTGGCTGGTGCGGCCGGTGTTGTCCTTGAACCGCGCCCGCATGCGGTAGGTTTTGCCCGGCTCCACCGCGGCCGGTGGGACGTGCACCTTCGACGTGAATGCAGCCAACTCGCCCGAGTCCCACGCGGCGCGCCATTCGAAGAGTGGCAGACGAGCCGGTTGAGCGGCTGGATCGTAGCTGGCGTCCACTGCGGCGATGCGCCATCGCATCGAGGCAAACGCGTCGTCTCCCTGGCGGTCGCTGAAGGGGCTCGTTTCAAAAAACAGGGCGTTGACTGGATACCCATCGGGGCCTTTGTATGTGACCTCCGGCTTTTTGGGGATGCGGACTGAATCCTCGCCGGCTTTTATCAGTTGATCTAGATAGGCCGCCCGCCCTCCGCTTGGCACGGTGGGACCCGTGCTGCCGGACCAACCTCGAAAGGCAAAGTTTTTCATGTCCTTGACCTTGGTCTCCATGGGTCCGAAATCACGGCCGTTGGGGGCGGAGCGCCAGCGATCCCGGTCCGCCATCGAGATCTCGCCGATTAGGCCGGCCATGTGGTCTATCACGGGGTTGATGACCTCCTCTTTCCAAACCAAGTCACGAAACTCCCGGATGAAATTGCGATATTCCTGCCGGAAGGCCGCGGTGGCCTTCCCGGAAGTGATGGCGTTTTTCGGATAGTCGATGCCTTGACCCCAGCTCGGCCCCCACGACGCATCGGCATCCCACGGCAGCACGGCTAAGCGGCCAAGCGGGGTCTCCATGCTGGGTTCGAAATACCATGCCCGGTTCTTGGAATGCGAGTCGCGCGGCCAGTAGTCATAATGCCGGATGGCCTCGCAGACAGTGTGGTAGCGGTACCAGAGATTCCAGTTCACATGTGAGCGAAGCCAATCCACGGATCGCGTCGGCCTTAGCTGCTGCCGGATGTTTTGAAAGTCCCGGTCGTCGGTTACGGCGTGGCGCCCCTGGTTGCGCTTGACCCTGTTCCCGTCGAAAATTCCATCCTTCAGTTTGTAAAGGTTTCCGTCCAGTAACTGGTGCGTCTCCAAAAACCGCGCGTCATAATCCTCAATGGCAAGGTGCATGCCCCAGAAGTCGCCGGTATACTGGCCGTTCGGATTCGACGGAGCCTCTGTCGTTCCGGTCATGGCGCGAAAATGAAAGAAGTGCGTGGAGGGTGAGGGTACACCTACCAGGTTCCAGAGAAGCGAGTTGACCCCCTCGGTCAGCCCAAAGTTGCCAACACGCTTGTTGTCGAACATTTTACCCGTATTGAGTGTGCGCCATTTGACCGGATAGTCTTGGCTGTAATTGTCTTTCGCCTGCAGGTAATGCCCCCGATTAAACCGGAAACGCATTGAGCGTTTGCCTCCTCCCCCGTAGCGGTCGTTGGCTTGGCGCAGTCGGTAACGTATATGGTCGTGGACGACCCCGTCGTAAATAAACGCTCCTTCCCAGTTGAACTTGCTGCGTGCCTCGGTCTTGGACTTGGGAATCTGGTAGGCCGAGTTGTAGGCGTTGCACTGGTCGAGATCCCGTCCGCGTGTGATCAGCGTGTAGACCGGCAGCGAGTTCATGATATCCGCCGGATAGGTATGGCCTAGGCCGTCCGGGTGCACGGTGCGCTTTGCTGGCTTGAAGGCGGGTACTCCGTTGTAAATGAAGGCCGCAAAGTTCAGCGACGGGTCGTCCCGGTAGGGAACCCGTACCAACGTCGTCCCATCGGTGGCGGTGATCCGATATCTGAAAAGCGTGCGGTTTTCCTGCCCCGGAAGCTGCGCCGAATAAACCCCATCCCCTGCCGTGGTGTCCTCTTCCAGCCCGTCATCGCGCATGGAAAGGGTGCGCCAGTTTTCCTCGGCTTCAAACTCTGGGTTGGCGGAGAGCGGTTGATTGGGCTTCGAGAGCAGTTGTGAGTGGGACAGGGGTAAAAAGGCCGGGAGATATTTCCCAGGCACCACCACTTGGTAATGCAGTTGAGCTGCTGCCACTCCGTCGGGATCCGTAATCTTCGCGGTGACTCGAAACGGCTGTTTCGCAGTCGGCTGACGGGGGGCGGTTGCAACCTTCCGGATTTGCGGAGGGGCATTTGTGGCAAAGACGGAGTTGCGTTTGCCGGGAGTCGGGCTGGGCGCCGCTGAGGGCGGAGGCGGAACGAGCAGAACCGCGTCGATCGACAGGTCGCTGCTGCCCAGCGTCGCGTTGATGACATGGATGGCAATGACATTGTTACCCTTTTCCAGCAGAGAGCCGGGGTCGGGCAAATCGATCAGCTCCCACTCCCGCTCGTGGTCGGCGACGCCGCTGGTTGAGTCGTGCGCCATCGCGCCGTCGGCGACATGTCGGCGGATCACTTCTTCGCCATTGATCCAAACGATGCAGCCGTCATCCACATAGAGCTTCAGCTGCAATGCCGGAACTGCATCGGGGTCAGGTACGAGAAATAGATGACGTAGGTACACGGTGGAATAATTGTTCCTCATGTCGGCGAGGAGCGTTTGGTCGTCGTTGTCGCCGTAGCCGATGCTGGTGCTGCCGGTTTTCCAGTCGCCGTTTTCGCTGTAGCCGAACTCTCGCCACGCGGCGCCCCCGGCTGGCGGCGAGGTGCCTTTTTTGTAGCGCCACTTGTGATCGTTGTGGTCGATAAAAACCGTCTCTTCCCAAGGTACTCCATCTTGTCCTGCTCCAGCGGACGAGAGTCTCCAACTTCCGCCGAGGTTGTTGTCGAGGGCGGGGTGGATCAGTTCAATCGAGCCGCCGTCTTCGCTTCCCACCGGCCACGGAAATTCGCCGCCGTATTCCACCTCATCAACCACTCCGTCCTGCCGGTCCCGCAGAACCAGCCTCTCCCCATCGTTAGCCAAGCGGCCGCTGTACGGGCCAAGCGCTGCTACTGAAAAAACCGACTGCAGTGTCGCGGGATGCTCGGCCAAGACCAGATGCTCTCCCGCTTCCAGCATGGTTCCTTCCGGAAACGTGTAGTCGATGCCCCGGGTGAAGCGCCAGCCGGACAGGTTCACCGGCGTCGGGTTACGGTTGTGAATTTCAACAAACTCCTCCGGGGATGTCTTGTCGGCCGGCTTGTAATAAATCTCGTTAATCACCACACCAGCGGAGAGTTGGTCGGAGAAAACTGCGCCCGCTACAACCGCCAAGACACCCGCGACACGGCGGAGGCCGGAACCTGCATCCCGACCCTTCACAGGTAGCGAGACCAATTGATTTTTTTTCCTGAACAATGGATATTCGTCGGTTGGTGTGGTGCAAACCACGCGGTTAGCCAAGCTACTCTGGGCGGTGGGTGTTGGCGAGTTGTTCTCCCGCTGGCTCCTGCTGGGTGAGGCAGTGGAACGAGCCAAGCCCCAGATCAAGTCCGCCTAGTCGAGGCCGATGACCGGCCTGCCTGGGAAGCACTCGCGCAGGATGCCCAGTGCCAGTCCTGAAGAGAGCGCTTGGCCAGGCGATTGAGGTTGGTATCCCAAATATTGATATGCTCTGATTCACCTTCTGCGATCAGGCATACGAGTATTGCCTAAATCAGTGGCACGATGTTGTAACGACCGGGGAAACTAATGCTGGCCGGCCTTTGCCAAGTGAACCAGTCGGAACTGTCCGGGGCGGCGTGGCTGGGTTGGGATTAGGAAGGCCCAAGTCAGGGCAGGGGTTCCCCGGCGGCAGCCATCAATCGATACCATTCCTCGCGCGGCAACAGTAGGTCGAGTGCCGCCGTGGCATCACGAATATGCTCGGGATTGGTGCTACCAATGATCGGCACAATTACAGCCGGGTGACGTAAAAGCCAGGCGAGGGCTACAGCGGTTCGGCTGCAGTCTTTCTCTTTTGCGACAAGGTTCAGCGCATCGCGAACTGCCTGTTCTTGCGTGTGTTTTGGGTTACGCATGGAGACAGGATACTCGCTGCCGAGTTTGCCCTGAGCAAGCGGACTCCATGCCAGCGGCGTAACGTCATGACTCTGGTAGTAGTCGAGCGAACCATCCTCAAGAGCGTTGCGGTGAATCAGGCTAATTTCAACCTGGTTGCAGTGAAGTTTCATTGGGCAGGCGGCCTGCAGATGGTTAAGTTGATCAACGGTAAAATTGCTCACACCAAACTCGCGTACTTTGCCGGCTTGTTTCAGTTCCTCGAATGCCGAGGCAATTTCCCTTGGATCCATTAGGTAATCCGGGCGGTGAAGCTGATACAGATCAATACAGTCAATCTCCATGCGTCTGAGAGATGCTTCGCAGGAATTTAGGATGTGTTCGCGGGAAAGATCATAGCGGTGAGGTGACTCTTTACTTGGGTTGCCCTTTTGTCGAATGCCACACTTGGTCGCAATGAGAATATTTTCTCGCATGCCTGAAACTTCCTTGAGTGTTCGACCGAATACCTCCTCGACGAGGCCGTCGCTGTAGATGTCCGCCAAGTCAAACAGCGTGTAGCCGGCCTCGTAAGCGGTGGTGATAGCTTTGTGGCTCTTTTTTTCGTGCTCTTCGTCGATGGGAGCATGGTTGATTACCCCTGTCACACGCCAGCAACCGTAGGCCAAGCGACTACATTCTAGACCTGATTCTCCCAGTGTGATTGTTTGCATGACTTACTGGAGGGAACGCTAGCACAACAGCTTGGCCAAGCAAAAAAAAACTGACCTTAGCTTGGTCAGTTGAGCCGATAAAAAACTACCGGATTAGTTCAAATATTCGCGTGGATCGGCAACGTGACCGGCGAGAGCGCTGGCAGCAACCGTGGCCGGGCTGGCGAGGTATACTTCGCTCTCCTTGCTGCCCATGCGGCCTGGGAAGTTACGGTTGGTGGCGCTGATGCACTTTTGGCCCCCCTCGTTCATGCGGCCGAAGGTATCCACCGGGCCACCGAGACAAGCCGAGCAACCGGCGTTCTCGGTCATGCGTACCCCGGCATCGGTGAGTATGCTCCACACACTCTTGCCATCCCACTCGGTGGTCTGCAAATCTTGGACGATCTCCGGAGTGGCCGGTACGCCGAACGTGTCGATGCACACTTCCTGTCCGCGAACTAACTCTGCAAACGCGAGGAAGTCGCTCGTCTTGCCGCCGGTGCAGGAGCCGACGTAGGCGCGGTCGAGTTTCATGTCGGTCATCTCACGGGCGAGCTTGCGTTGGCCGGGATCGGGGTGGCAAGCCACGGTCGGCTCAAGTGCGCTTAGGTCGATCGTGGTGTCGTAAACGAACGTCTCGCGTTCGTCGAGTTCGACCGGCTCGTAGTCGCTCTTGGTGCCGTTGAGCTTGGTTCGCTCGTCGACCATTGCACCAGTTTTTTCGTCGTACTCGAAAATCCCGTTCTTGCCGCCGGCTTCGATCGCCATGTTGGCGACGGTCATGCGGTCGTCCATCGAAAGGCCGGCTGAGCCCGGGCCGTCAAACTGCATCGCACGGTAGGTCGCCCCGTCGAAGCCGATCTCGCCGATCGCGTGTAGGATTATATCTTTGGCCATGACGCCCGGCTGCAATTCGCCCTCAAGCCGGAAGTGCATCGTCTCCGGCACTTTGATCAGCAGTTTGCCGGTGCCCATCACGAAGCCAGCGTCGGTGTTGCCGATGCCAGTGGCGAATTGGTTGAACGCGCCGGCCATGCAGGTGTGCGAGTCGGTGCCAAACAGGATCTCGCCGGGACGAAGATGCCCCTTTTGAGGTAAGGCCGTGTGGCAGACCCCCGCATAGCGCGAGCCGTACTGGCGTTTGAGCAGCCCCTGCGAGGCGTCGAACTTCCACTTGCCGTCTTCGGTATCGATCACATCGTAGAAATACTGAAGTCCCTGCGTCTTGGCGAACTCGCGCAGGATGTCCACGTTACGGTTGGACAGCGAGTCGGAGGTGAAAATGTAATGGTCGGGAATGATAACGATCTTGTTGGCGTCCCACACCTTGGCATCCTCCCCGAACTCACGCTTGAAAACCCCGATTGTGCCGGGGCCACAGACGTCGTGCGTCATCAACGTGTCGGTTTTCACCCAGACATTGTCACCGGCGTTCACCTCGGTCTTGCCCGCCGCACGGGCCAAAATTTTCTCAGTCAGCGTCATCGCAGGCGGGACAATGTACCGGCGAAGCGCCCCACACGCAAGGAAGGGGTAAGCGAGTTTCACCTTGCCCAATTTGAAATTAGATTTGAGACGAGGTGGTACTCTTCCAACCCTTCGATTAGGTGTGGCAACCGGCGACGACGTCGGTGGTTTTTAGCTGGGGGGAGAAGGGTTCGAGAGGCATTGACTCGGCGTGGTCGAGGTACTCCCGGCAAATGGCGAAGAAGTCGGCCTTGGTTTGGGCGCGGCGGATGTCGTGCAAAAACCGCCCGTCGGCGTCCACGCCCAAGCCGAAGTAGTTCATGTATTTTTTCATTTTGTGCACCTGGCTTTTCTCGATGTAGTTTTCGGGTGCGGTCACCTCGAACAGGTCGCTGACGTAGTTGAGTACGTCGCGTCCGCTTGGCCAGACGGGCGGCTCGCCGCGTAGGTGCCGGCGAATCTGCGCGAATAGCCACGGGTTGCGGATGATACCGCGCCCTATCATCAGCCCATGCGCGCTGGTCTCGTGCAGCACCGATTCTGCCTTGGTCGCGGAGTAGACGTTGCCGTTGGCCAGGACCGGGCAGTCCATCGTCTCGGCCGCGCGCGTGATGAAGTCGTAATGCACTGCGCTGCGGTACATCTCCTTCACTGTCCGCCCGTGGACGGTGAGCAGATCAAGATTGTGCCGCGCGAAGATCGGCAGTAACTCGTCGAATACCCTAGCGTCGTCGAAGCCGATGCGCGTCTTGACGGTGAAGCGCGTCTGCACCGCGTCGCGCAATGCACCGAGGATGCGGTCGATGCGGTCCGGCTCGCGTAGCAAACCGCCGCCAGCGCATTTTTTGTAAACGATCGGTGCGGGGCAGCCGAGGTTCAGGTCAACTCCCGCGATGGGGTGTTGCTGCAATTCGCGTGCGGTACGCACGAGATCGGGAATGCTGTTGCCGATCATCTGCGCGACGACCGGCCGGCCGGTGGGGTTTTCGGTGATCGAGCGCAGGATCGGTTTTTCCAGCCGCGAGTCGGCGTGCACGCGGAAGTATTCGGTGAAAAACACGTCTGCTCCGCCGCGCTTGGTTATCACCCGCCAAAACGGAAGGTCGGTGACGTCCTGCATCGGCGCGAGCGCGAGCATCGGCTCGTCCCGTTGCAGCAGGGCATCAAACTGGCTGGTCTGTTCGGAGAGTGTTGTCACCGCTCGGTTTTTTTCCCGCTTGGCCAAGCGAATGGCAATCCCAAAAGCACTTGGCTTGCCTTGGGCATGCGAATGTGTCGACAATACGTACGGAAGCCATGTGTTACTTGAATCACCCCCAAATGGGGCAGGCCGGCATCCCGCAATGGTGCTTGGTCAAGCGCCTGGCCCTGCTGCTGCTTTTTCCAGTAATTGCCAATTCACAAATGACGGGTGCCGGCTACGACCGACCGACCGGCGATCCCAAGCTCAGCCGCTCGGTGGTGATGGCTCCCAGCGGCATGGTTGCTACGAGCCACACGCTCGCTGCGCAGGCCGGTGTAGATGTGCTTAAGCGCGGCGGCAACGCGATCGACGCCGCCATCGCCGCCAACGCCGTGCTCGGAGTGGTGGAGCCGATGAGTTGTGGTATCGGCGGCGATCTGTTTGCCATTGTGTGGGACGCCAAGTCGCAAAAGCTTTACGGCCTCAACGCCAGCGGCCGTTCGCCGCTTGGGATATCGCGCCAACTCATCCGCGAGTGCGGGCACGACCGCATCCCACTCAAAGGTCCGCTGAGTTGGTCGGTGCCGGGTTGCGTCTCCGGATGGCAGGCGCTGCACGATCGGTTCGGCAAACTGCCGTTGGCCAAGTCGCTTGCGCCGGCGACTCGTTATGCGAGGGACGGCTTTCCCGTGACGCAGATCATTGCTGGCTATTGGAGGTCCGGAGAAGCGGTTCTCAGCGAAACGCCGACCGCCAGCCGGGCCTTTCTTAAGGACGGCCGCGCGCCGAGGGAAGGCGAACGCATGACCAACCGCGACCTGGCAAAGGTTTATCGTGCCATCGGCAAGGAGGGGGCAAAGGCGTTTTACGAAGGCTGGATCGCCGGGGAGATCGTGAGGTACAGCGAGTCGGTCGGTGGTCTAATTACGCTGCGCGACCTCAAGCAGCACACCGCCGACTGGGTCGAGCCTGTCAGCGCCAGCTATCGTGGCTACGACGTCTGGGAACTGCCGCCGAGCGGCCAGGGCATCGCCGCGCTGCAGATTTTGAACATCCTTGAGCAGTACAACATCGCCGCGATGGGCCACAACTCGGCCGACTTCATCCACCTTTACACCGAGGCGAAGAAACTGGCATTCGCCGATCGTGCCAAGTTTTACGCTGACCCGCAGGTGGAGAAAAATCTGCCGGTTGCCGAGTTGATCTCCAAGCCGTACGCCATGCGGCAGGCCAAGCGCATCGACATGGCCAAGGCGGCGTTGCGCGTGCCGGCCGGCGATCCGCGCTTGGCCAAGGGTGACACGATTTACCTGGCCGCCGTCGACAAGGATCGCAACGTCGTGTCGCTGATCCAAAGCAACTATCACGGATTCGGCTCCGGCCATGTACCGGGAAACGTCGGGTTCGTGATGCAGAATCGCGGGACGCTGTTTGCGATGGACGAAAACCACCACAACCGGCTCGAGCCGAACAAGCGGCCGTTTCACACCATCATACCGGCGATGGTGACGAGGGATGGTAAGCCGTTTCTGTCGTTCGGTGTGATGGGCGGAGACATGCAGCCGCAGGGCCATGCGCAGGTGCTCGTCAACATGATCGACCACAGCATGAACGTGCAGGCTGCCTCGGACGCCGCGCGTGTCCGGCACGACGGCTCCGATACGCCCACCGGCGACATCATGTCCGATGGTGGCCGTTTGATCGTCGAGAGCGGCGTGAGCGATGAAGCCTTTGAGGAATTGAAAAAACGAGGCCACAACATCTCTCGCGGTGGATCGGGTGGCGGCTACCAGGCGATCCGGATCGATTACGAAACCGGCCTGCTCCACGGCGGCTCGGAGGCGCGAAAGGATGGCGCGGCGATTGGCTATTGAGCCGGCCGCGTGTACGCTCCGCCCGGCATGAGTGCGCATGAGAAAATCGTTTCGCTGGAGCAATTGCCCGCCTGGCGGGAGGCGTTGCGGGAGGCCGGCCAGCGGCTGGTCGCGACCAACGGCTGCTTCGACTTGCTGCACGCCGGTCACGTCACCTACCTTGAGCAGGCGGCGACGCTGGGCGATGTACTGTTGATTGGCTGCAACGGCGATGAGTCGGTCCGGCAACTCAAGGGGCCAAGCCGGCCGCTCAACTCCGAGGCCGACCGCGCACTTGTGTTGGCGGCACTGGAGTCGGTCGGGGCCGTGGCGGTTTTCCCGGAGAAACGTGCCGATAATTTACTGCGCCTGGCCAAGCCGGATGTCTATGTTAAGGGCGGCGACTACACGCCTGAGACGCTGGACGCTGACGAGCGTGCTGTGGTGGAGTCCGGTGGCGGCGAGGTCGTGATTATCCCGTTTGTCCCCGGTAAATCGACCACTTCGATCATTGAGCGAATGAAAGAGTAACGCGAGAATTCAATGCTTGGTAGTTTATGGAAATCTGTGGCATGGCTGGCATGCTGTTTTTTCTGGCTTTTGCTTGGCCAAGCGCGGCCGTTGGCGGCGCCGTTTGACGAGCCGCCGGGATGGGCGAGGGAGGCGATCTGGTACCAGATTTTTGTTGAACGATTTCGGAATGGAGATCCCTCAAATGATCCCAAGCCAGCTTTAATGCAGGGCGCTTATCCCGGTTATGTGCCGGCCAACTGGAAAGTGACGCCGTGGAATCAGGACTGGTATGAGCAGGAGGACTGGGCTAAGGCTGATGAGGGGCACTTTCACAAGTTGGCTGCGGCCCGACGGTTCGGCGGCGACCTGCAGGGAGTGCTGGAGAAGCTGGATTATCTGCAGGATCTGGGGATCACTGCCATTTACTTCAACCCGCTCAACGACTCGCCGTCGCTCCACAAATACGACGCGCGCAACTATCGCCACATTGATCGCACTTTCGGCCCGGATCCGGTAGGTGACTCGGCGATCATTAATGCGGAGGATCCGGTTGACCCGGAGACATGGCGTTGGACTGCAGCTGACCGCCTATTTCTCAAGATCATCCGCGAAGTACATCGTCGGAACATGCGACTCATTATCGATTACTCCTGGAACCATACTGGCATCACTTTTTGGGCATGGGAGGATTTGAAGGAAAACCAGAGTAAGAGCCGGTTTCGTGACTGGTACGATATTACTTCGTTCGATGACCCCGCGACGCCAGAGGATGAGTTTAGCTACGAGGGCTGGCTTGGCGTCAAGACACTGCCGGAACTGAAGAAAGTAAACGTGGTGGGCAAACGAAAAGGATATGCCTTCGAGGGAGATTTGCAACCAGAGGTGAAGGCGCACGTATTCAACGTCACCCGGCGCTGGCTGGATCCAAACGGAGACGGTGATCCTGGGGATGGAGTAGACGGGTTTCGTCTCGATGTTGCTACACATGTGCCGCTTGGGTTCTGGCGCGACTACCGGAAGTTTGTCCGCGGGATCAACGACGAGGTGCTGCTACTCGGCGAGGCATGGTGGACCAAGTGGCCGGATCAACTGATGGACCCGCGGCCGTTTCTGCAGGGAGATATTTTCGACTCGGTCATGCATTACCAATGGTACAAGCCGGCTCGTCGGTTGTTCGCCCAGGCCAACGGAGGCCTCAAACCGAGCGGCTTCGTCACTGAGATGAACCGGGTGTATGCCGGCTACAGTCAGTCTCTCTCCCAAAACCTGATGAACCTCGTCGCGAGCCACGACAGTCCGCGATTTGGTACCTCGTTTCAAAACAAGGACAAGTACAAGTTCCGGATGGGCGCGCGCAAAAACACGGATCTCCATCTCGGCCCGCCCGATGCAGCTGTCGTCCGCGAGATGCGGATGATGTTGCTGCACCAGTTCACGTACACCGGCGCGCCGCACATTTGGAGCGGCGACGAACTCGGCATGTGGGGAGCGGACGACCCCGATTGCCGCAAGCCGGTCATCTGGGATGACATAAAGCATCGCCCGCAGGTGTTCACGCCGGACGGCCAGCGCCACGAGCCGTTCCCCGTTAAGCCCGACACCGAGCTGCGGTCATATTACAAAACACTCATCGCCCTTCGAAAAAAACGTCGCGAGTTGGTCGTCGGCGGATTGGAATTCGTTGTTGCGAACGACAGTGATATGACTCTTGCCTATCGCCGGGAACTCGCAGGCAGGGAAACGATCGTCGCGTTCAATTTTTCGGGACAAGTGAAGACGGTCAGTTTGACCGCAAATGACCGCCTGAAAAGCAGGGTTCTTTTGGAATCCAGTCCAGGCAGCATGGCCGGTTTCCGGCAGAACAAGCGAACAACCGAAATTAAGCTCAATCCTTATTCGGGAGTTGCACTTGGTGATGAATAATGGAGGGGATCACTTTGATCCCATGCAACCTGAACTCTGCGGCCGGGGTTTCGCCTTTTTGAAAACATACAGTAGGTTGGGCTCGCTGACGATGTAGAGGGTGCCGTGCTTGTCGAGGGCGACACCCTCGGCCTTGAAGATGGTTCGGCTGAGGCCGGACTTGCCGCCTCGCAGCAGCAGGCGGCTTGTCTCGATGCCGTACTTGTTGGTCTCGACGACGCAGGCCGACTCGTGGCTGAGGATGAGGAGTCGTTCACTCTTAACATCGTAATGCAGGCCGGAGATGTCGCGCAGGCCGCGGCCGGCGAGACTCATTAGGATGGAGGTCGAAGGCATGTCACTTTCCGGCTTGGGCGGGATAATCTTGAAGACGGCCGGGGAGCGTTTTTCGCGGGCGACAAAGAAGCGTTTGCCCAAGGGGTCGTAGGCAATGCCCTCGAGGCCGTTGGCGGCGTTGACCTTGATGTCAGGATTAAGCTTCTTCGCTTTTTTCCAGCTGACGCCGCCGTCCTTAGGCTCGAGTTCGATGAGAACGATGTTGCCGAGCGCCTCCTCGGCCACGGCGAACCGGTTTTCCCCCAACCACACGATTCCCTCGGTGTCCTCGAACTTGTTGAGGTTGATCTTGCGCTCGAGGGAACCGTCGAGGCTAAGCTCAACAACCCGCTGGGGCGAGTCGAGTACGACGAACAGGCTGTCGCGCCCGGCGTGGTATGTGAGGCCGGAGGCATTCTGGCTGACGCCCCCGATGACCACCGGCCCCTTGGCTAGGGTGTACTGGTCGAGGCGCGTCGACTCCTGCGCCTCGCAAAGTACCTGGCCAAGCAGCAGAAGACCGGCCGCTGTGATTAATCCTCTCATTCGATGCCTCGCGGTGGCGCAAAATACACCCACGCTGTCGCCATGTCACTCACGTCATTTTTGGTTGCATTGGGTCGCGTTTGGGCATCGACTACCTGCCGTTCAACCGAACCTCTGTTTCTTCTCATGAAACTGCAACTGATTGATTATTTCGTTTTGTTCCTCTACTTCGCGGGGATGGCTGGCATCGGATTGTGGCTGCTGCGTGGCCAGAAAAAGCAGGAGGACTTCTTCATGGGCGGCCGCAGTTTCGGCAAGCTGATGCAGACTTTCGCGGCATTCGGCGCGGGTACAGGATCGGCCGACCCGGTGAACACTGCCCGCACCACTTTCACCAACGGCATGAGCGGCATGTGGAGCGTGATGTACTGGCTCTTCGTCACGCCGGTGTACTGGATCAGTGCGGTGTGGTATCGCCGCATGCGCAGCCTGACGCTCGGCGACTGGTTCGTGGAACGGTACGAGTCTAAGGCCATCGGAGTGGCCTATGCACTGTTCGGCTGTTTTTTCTACATGACTTACGGGGCGATGATGTTCACCGCCATCGGCAAGGTGGCCGCGCCGCTTCTGGGTGAAACGATGTTTGGGATGCAGCTGCAATACACGCTGCTGCCGTTCGTCGCGGTCGTTGTCATCACTTACGGCCTTCTCGGAGGCATCTCGGCGGCGTACTGGACAGATCTGATACAGGGCATTTGCAT
>Ga0115011_10000273_pt1 | contig 45837 bp, 33 predicted proteins | sample TroAtlMetagenome_2_FD_88705 | JGI IMG/M metagenome (GOLD analysis project Ga0115011, IMG submission 88705) | Marine eukaryotic phytoplankton communities from Atlantic Ocean - Tropical Atlantic ANT8 Metagenome | ecosystem: Environmental > Aquatic > Marine > Oceanic | place: Tropical Atlantic... | reverse complement strand
TTCGCCTGCGGCAACCTTACCAGACACAGGGGGTTCTAGTGTTGTCTGACCAGGGATAGCGTGGCCTGAATTTTCTTTGAGACTGTTGGTCGGATCGTCCAAAGATGAATCAGGGGTTTGAGCAACTGTTACTTCAGCAGAATCATGGCCAACCATAACGTTTGGAATGCTGTAACCCATGTATCCGGTTTGGCGGAACCACGCCAAGGGAACTGCCAGTTTGAAATCCTCAAGTTGATCGGAATCCATAGTAAACGACAGTTTCTCAACAACTTTCCCTCCCGCGGGTATTGTTCGTGTACTGAGAGCCTCTGTTGATGTAAGGAATTGCTCAGCTCCATTTCTGGCGAGCGCTGTGTAAGGATTCAGTGAATCGGTATCGAACCTGACAGCCGATTCTCTGTTAAGGATGAATTCGTCATTGGTATTTAGGTTTTCCGTCTCCAGTAATACATGTATCGTGAACTCTGGCGGTATTGCGATTCCGTCAACCGTTTTTTCAGACTTCGCCAGCCACACGTCGGTAATACGCATCTGGACTTTATTATTAGCAAGGCGTGTACGGGATTTGGAGCCATCACTGTAGGAACGAATTCCTAGAAATACCTGTTCTTCGGGAGGGGTGGTCCTGGATTGTAGAGAGGAGGGGGTTTGTTTCGCATTAGGGACTTGGGCTGATCCCTGTATTGGAATGGTCGTCTCTGTTTCGAAGTGATAGTAGAAAAAACTACCTAGTCCTAGGACTACGAAAATACCTACCACGGTGAATATGAGTGGCATGGTACTTTTTCTTTGCCGTTTGTGACTTTCGTTATCCACGTTTACTGTGACATTTGTGCCGCCTTGGCCTTGTGTCATCAAAAGCGAATCTGGAGCCACTTTATAGGCATATTCAGTTGCTACTGGGATGTTAGGGGCTTCATCTTGTTTTGAGTTATCAAGAACGGGAGGCGCGGTTACGGAATCGGATTGCTTTGGTTCAAAGAGCCCTTTTACACGGGAAGCTTCTGCCCAGCTTTTCGCTCCCTCTTTTTGCACGAGGGTATTGGGAGTGATCTGCCCTACTTCTGCTAGCAGTTTTAGGGCTTTGGATTCGATTGGCCCTTGTTTCTCGTCGCCAACCCGGTAGTACCACTTTGAAGCCATACGGTTCCTTTAATTTCCCAAGGTTCTCTTCTAAGACATGGTGATGGTTAGGTACTAAGCTCCAGAATGTTGTGTGCTTAGTAGTTTTTTCATAGCTGTTACTTATTATCGGGAAATCTACTCCTAAATTCCAACGCTGTTTTTACTTACGATGACTACAGACCAAGTTTTTCCTGAGCCCAGACGGAAAGTTTTTCACGGAATATCTTGGCGTTATGGCGAATGTCGACCGGTAATGCATCGCGCACCAAGAAATGAGTAATCACTGAGGTTAAATCGTTTTTAGACGCTAATTGCTTCAGTTCGCTTAAGAGTTGTTGTTTATCGGTGGGAGAACTTGGTTTACTGTCGGGCCAGCATTCGACCACGATAGCAGCTTCTGACATTCCTTGATTGTTAACTTGAACAAGGGCGCTGCGGTAAATGCGGGGGTGTAGATTGATGAGTGCTTCGGTGGGGATGGTGAACAGTGTTTTTTGCGGCAACTGGACTCGATGAGATTTCCGACCACAAAACCAAAAGCGTCCGGTTTGATCAAAGTAACCCACGTCGCCCATGCGATGCCAAAACCCACTGCCATCTTTAATTTTGTGCAATCGAGTTTCTTTTTCATGCGTTACGTAATGAGAGGTTACCACCGGACCACGAACGATTAATTCGCCGATTTCGCCAGCGACCAGTTCGATGGTATCTTTGATATCCCTCAGTTCGTCATCACGAATTTCAATGACCTTCCATTCGATACCGGAGAAGTTTGCACCGACGCAGGTCCCATGTCCAGCGTCTGTCTTATCAGCGGTTTCGCTTAATACTTCGGTCGCGCTGATCGTTGCCACAGGTAAAGACTCTGTTGCACCATAAGGCGTATGCATATCCCCATCACTGGCCATCGCATCACGCATGCGTTGTAATACTCGCGGTGGCACCGGCGCGCCAGCCGATAGGATTCTCTTTAGTGATGGCATCGTAACGTCATGCTCAGAGCAATAACGCCCGACCGTTTCCCAAAGCGCCGGGGAGCCGAAAGATTGAGTAACTTCCCAATCCTGAATGGGCGTAATAATGTTTTGAGGAGTAACCTGAGCAGGTTTGGTAGGATCCATCTCCGGCAGGATTGTCGTAACACCCATCGCAGCATTGAACAGTCCAAACAGGGGGAAGGCAGGTAAGTCTCGTTCTCCAGGTTCTATTTGATATTGTTCTTGTATTTGCAAAACCTGATGGTAAAAGTTTTGATGGCAGTAATGGACACCTTTGGGGGGGCCGGTACTGCCGGTGGTGAAAATAATGGCTGCCGGGTCGGTTGCCTGTGGTTTGAACAGTTCGAAGTTTTCAAGAGGTGTTCCTCTTAGCTGCTGTGAAGTTGGCCCCCCCCAGAACCACCGTCGCCCCACCGTCACATTTTTTTTCGCCGTTGGGAATTTGTTCCGCAGGATTGTGCGGACAGCCTGTACTTTACTGATACCAATAAACCCTTCGGTTTCAACACGTTGCAGACTGTTAATGATGTTTTTACGACCCATTCCGGGGTCGATGAGAACAGTAATCATGCCCGCTTTGAACAAGGCGAATACCCAGGAGATAAATTCACAACTTGGCGGGATCATCAAGGCTAGTCGCGAGCCTTGCGTGACCTTCATTGTATGGAGCCCTGCTGCCAACCTAGAGCTGTCTTCGTCAAGTTCTTGAAACGTCAGGCAGCGGTACCGTTTTTCTAAAGGGAGGTCGCGGTTTCTCCAATGCCCTTGAATGGGTTCCGCAATGGCAATTGCGTTTGGCTGTTGTTGTGCCCGAAGTTGTAGGAATTCTGCGACGTTCATGAAAACTGTTTTTTAACTTCCTTGGAACTCGTTGGTTATAGAAGGGCCTGGATTCGATCGGCTAAATAACGAGTGACTTCCAAACCGATGTCGATGCCCGTGACGCCAGCGAGCCCTCTCCAGCCGGGAACGGCATTCACTTCAAGAATGACAGGAGTCCCGTCCGGAGTAAAGACGATGTCGACACCTGCAATTTCAGCCTGTACCACAGCCGCTGACTGTCGTGCTAATTGAATTATTTCTGCTGAGGCTTCATACGGTTGTCCCTTACCTCCCAGAGAAATATTTGTACGCCAGTCGTCAAGGTTCTGTCGCCGCATGCAGAATGTTTTGTCACCAAGTACGAAGACTCGAACGTCCGATCCGTCGTGGGCAATAAATTTCTGCAAGTAGATAACACCTTCTAATTGCTCAAGCATCCGAAAGGCCCGGACAGCCAGAGCCGGGTCAGAAAGTCGAGTTATCCCGCGCCCTTCCCCCCCAAAGACTGGTTTGATGACGACGTCACGGCCAAGTTGTTCATAAGCAAGTAGAGCGTCCTCCGCCGTTTGGCAAACAATAGTTTCCGGTACGGGAAGCTTTGCCTCGGCAAGTAATCCAAGGCTTAAGTATTTGTCGACGGCGATCTCGATGGACCGAGCGCAGTTCAGTACAAGTCCGCCCGAGCGTTCAAACAAGTGCAGGGCGTTCATTCTGAAAATGACTTGTTCCAGAGACCCTGGTGGCATGGTTCGTACTAAGATGCAGTCGAATTCGTGGAACGCTTGTTCGGCAGAGCTGAGTTCGCCTACCTTGTTGCTTCTGATCCCGGCCTGAATTGTGGAAAAAGGTAGGGGCTGAAACTCGATACGTTGGTTGCTGTATTCATGAGCTGCTCGCTGCAGGTCAGCCAGATACCAAGAGTGCGGATTGCCAAGAACTGCAATGTTCATGAGAGTTGATTAATCTCAGTAAAGGATAGAGTCAGGTGGATTTCTATGAGAGACCAAATGATTGTTCGAGGACACGTGAGTTGAAGTTGCCAAATCGAAAGTAGCTACCGGTTTCCAGATTGCTAATGTTAATCACGGAAGGACTGAATAGATAAGGGTCGATCTTGTAGAAGTCGTGGTCATATTCTCTAAAGATTTCGAGAAAGGGTTTACCGTAATCCTTTGACGTGAGACTTGGAATCTTGTTGCCTATGGCGGTAATACTTTCATCATCACCGGTGACCCATATGGAGACTTCACCTCCATAAAGGATGGCGTCATTGGTTCGTCCAATACCAACCAAATCGTCGGACGCGACGGGTGGCAGGGGGGCTAGCCCTGTTCCGGAGTGCACTCTTGCCAGATCGAATCCGAGTTCGTGCATCTTATGTAATGCAGTTTCGAGTGATCTCGCCACAACCTGAACCGAACCGGCTAGGCTTGCTGTCGGAGCATATGCTAATGTGAGGTTGTTGGGAGTAATACCACACGCGTCGGCGATGAGCCGACAAACAGATCCGGAGGGGGGCGTTCCTGACTCGATTGCTCCGATAGCATGACTGGCCTGTTCAGTGAAGCCGATGTCTGCAAACAGTTTTTCTTTACCTGCCGCTGCCCGCATAGGGCCACTTCCCATACCGAAATAATCGTCGGTTGCTAATTGCCATCCCGCATACTGGCTCGCCATGCAGGCTCTTATCGGATGATCCGTCTCAATCTGGATCGCTGTTGTGGTCGGAAAGATTTCCGGGCTGGGAACATAGGAGACGTGGGCGAGTCCCGCCAGACAGACTTCAGCCAATAATCGTCCCGCTTCAAGGCCGCCGGTTACTGAAACCCCCAGATCAATAAGACTTGTCCCATCCGGACTGACGGAGGTACCAATTTTTAAGTCGTCTGCCAGATCAATCAGGGCGTCGGTTATATATTTCGCTCGCTCGTTCAAATTCACTGTGTTTTCCTGTAACTGGGGAACTTATGTTCTATCATCATAGCGGCTTACGAGGCTTTTCGTGAATTTAGGCAGGAACCTCTCCGTGAAAACAACAAGCCTGTTCAAAAGAGTGTATCTTAAATTGGAGCAACTGTAGAGCTTTCACCACAGATTGCCTGATTTGACGTGATTGGAGAAATTTGGATTGCCCAGCCTCACCATAGAAAACTATGTAAAGACGATCTACGAGATTTGTTCTCGCCAGCAGGATAAGCCTGCAGCAACGGGGCAACTTGCTAGGGCTCTTGGAGTTTTGCCAGGGACAGTTACTAGTATGATGAAGACTTTGTCTTATTCAGAGTTGGCCTCATACCAGCCCTATGAAGGTGTGAGGCTCACTGCTTCCGGAAATGCACTGGCACTGCGAGTTCTTCGGCGTCATCGATTAATTGAATTGTTTTTGGTGCGAACACTTGAGTTGTCCTGGGATGAAGTGCACGAAGAAGCTGAAAACATGGAACATGCGGTTAGCGACCTTCTTGTAGATCGCATTGAGGTTTTTTTGGGTTATCCTGACTTTGATCCTCACGGAGATCCAATCCCGAAATCTGATGGAACGGTTCTGATGTCAACAGGAACATCGCTCAATGCTGTCGAAGTAGGAACGGAGGTGAAGGTTGTGAGAGTACTTGATCAGTCTTCCGACTTTCTCAAAGAGCTCACGGAAAAGGGGATTGAGATCGAAACGATTCTGAAAGTTCTTTCGGTGGAAGCTGATCAGTTGTGTTTGTCGATTGGTGCGGGGCCAAGTTTTAAACTTGCAATCGATCTGGCGCGTCTGATTTTAGTAAAATAGACCCGAGGTATAAAAAGTAAAGCGAGAACAGTCATGTCTCAAAAAACTAGATTGTTGAAGCAACTGCAGTCAGCTCGGTCTTTTAGCTCTAACTTGCTCAAAGACTTCGAAACCCCAAAATCATGGATTTATCAATTACATGAGGGAGGCAACCACGCGCTATGGTTTGTGGGACATATGGGGACGACCGATAACTTTATGTTGTCTCTTTTGCGGCCGGACTTATGTAATACGAATGAGGAGTATGCAGGCCTGTTTGGCCTGGGGAGTCAGCCATCTGGAAACCTTGCCGAGTACCCGACCGTTGAAAGTGTCTTAGCGTTCATGGCGGAACGACGAGAGAGGCTGCTACAAGCCTTGGAGGAAATGACCGACGAACAGCTTGCTGAAGCAACTCCTCAGGGCGCTCCGGAGTTTATGCCAGATAACGCTTCCGTTTTCGAAACAGCTGTTTGGCACGAGGGGCTTCATTCGGGGCAATTATCACTACTGCGCCGCAGTCTTGGGTTTGATCCACTGGTTTAACTCGGGCAATTGGATAAGGTTTGAATAGGTAGGGAAAACACCTTCGAATTCGGTTGGATTCCTGTCAGTTAGGCACTTGAAGTTTAGGCCGAAAATGCTGAGAATTGAGAGAGTAGCATTGTCTGCTTGTCAGACTGTCGTACTATGGTGCTCGCAAGGGGGAGCCGTGAACCGAGTCAGGCCTTAACCGGAGCAGCTCTAAGCGGGGTACTCTTGTGCGAGTACCATAGTGCGACAGTCGGCAGATGATTCTACTTCTAGTCAACCTAGGATGTTTGATTGTGACGTAATGATGGATCATGATGATTCAAAATCGGCAAGCGAAAGCTTAAGCACTTCGCCCGCAAACGACCGCTATGTCGTAGTTGCCCGACGTTATCGCCCTCAAACCTTTGATGAACTGGTCGGCCAGGAACACGTAAGAAAAGCCTTGGCCAATGCCATCGAAACCAATCGGGTGGGACACGCTTATTTATTTGCAGGGCCGCGTGGTACGGGCAAAACGACCACGGCCCGAATCTTCGCTAAAGCACTTAACTGTTCGGTTGGCCCTACGATCGCCCCATGCAACCAATGCAATATTTGTGTTGATATTTCAGATGATGCCGATGTCGACGTGATTGAAATCGATGGTGCCAGCAATAACGGAGTCGATGAAGTTCGCGCATTGCGTGAAAACTGTACGATTCGTCCTGCTCGCTGTCGCTTTAAAATTTATATAATTGACGAAGTTCACATGCTTTCGAAAGCGGCTTTCAATGCCCTTCTAAAGACGCTGGAAGAACCGCCGGAACATGTGAAATTTATGTTCTGTACGACTGATCCGGATAAACTGCCTATTACCGTCTTGTCACGCTGTCAACGATTCGATTTGTCACCTGTTGAAGAGACCAAGATTTTTGAGCGGCTAAAGTTTATTCTCGATGCCGAAAAACGCCAGGCCGACGACGATGCCATTGCAATGCTTGCAAGGCGGGCGTATGGTTCCCTGCGAGATAGCCAGTCGTTACTTGAACAACTCCTCTCCTTCAGTAGTGGTAACATCACCGTCGATGATGTTCATCAATTGTTGGGAACTACAGATAGTGGTAAGTTGCTCGATCTCATGGAAGCATTGGCCTCACGTGACGCGAGTGGTGCCCTAGGAATTCTCAGTCAATTTTGGAAAGGTGGTGCTGAACCGGAACGTCTTTCAGAACAGATTCTGGGAATCTATCGTGACTTACTATCGGCAAGTGTTGGATGTTCCGCAGACCTTATGCATTATTCCCAGCCTCAGGAATTCGAACGTGTAAAGCAGGTGGCTGGTCGAATTGGCAAACACACCTTGTTGGCTTCCCTAGAGATTATGCAGGAGATGCTAAGGAGAGTGCAGGCAACTACTAAGGTGAGAATACTAGTAGAAACAGCTATTGTACGACTCGCAAGCCTTGAAGAGCTCGATAAGGTCGAAGAGTGGCTTAACATACTGCAAAGTCCACAGATGAAAGATTTTGCCAAGAGTGGATTGGTGATCGCCCCCAGCGGTCCGTCTCAAACCAGTTCGGTTCAAAAAAAAAATGACCTAGGTTCGTCCGAGACAACGGCGGCTACCCCTGAAGCCCTGGAAGTAGCGAACACGGAACCTGTGATAGCTGACTCAAGGGTGGGCGGGTCAAATGGCACCCCGGTAATGCCCGCTCCACCCATGCCGGATGGTCAATCATCTAGTCTTGATGCAGGCTTACCTAGTCAATCTCCAACCCCTGCGGTAACGTCGGAATCTGATATTCAGCATTCTTCCGCCAAGGAGTCTGCCGAGTATCAGGTATCGGATAGCAGTCTGCCTGAAACTGCAGTCACGATTACGAACCAAAATGTCCTGTCGATTTGGGAACGAGTTTGCCAAAACCTAGACGATTTGACAGCCAATAACCTGGAATCCGCCGCATCGGTAGCAATTTCCGTGCCAAATCATCTAGTCGTGAAATTTCCTTCGCACTATACTTTCCAAAAAGACGCATGCGAGCGGCCTGAACGTCGGACTAAGCTGGAAGAAGAGTTATATAGGACGACAGGAAATCGTGTCCGAGTGACCTTCGAGTTACTTCCGGAAATATCTCAACCGAAAGTTGTTGAGCAGGATTCCGGGGTGAAAACCATTCGGCAAAGAAGGCGGGAGGCTGAACAACACCCCATGGTGCAGCAGGCGATGGAAACATTCGGAGCAGAAGTGGTTCGAGTGGATCATCCGCGCAGGCGTCAGTAGTCCGGCTCCTACGAGTTTTGTTCGGAGGTAGGTTTCCAGGCAGTGTGGTTACTCCTTGCTAACTCGAAGAGAAGTTGAGACGCATTACTTTTTTTGTCGTATTAGGTGCAATTGAATGTTTAAATCGCTTGGTAATATCGCTTCCGTTATGAAACAGGCTCAGCAAATGGGTGGCAAACTTGAAGAAGTGAATCAAAAGTTGGAAGCGGAGCGGGTGACCGGAGAAGCAGGTGCCGGTATGGTTTCTGTGGAGATGAATGGTTTAGGGGAGGTCATTCAAGTGTCGATTGATCCCGCTTTGTTTGAAAAGCAGGATGCTGAGCTAATGGAAGATCTTGTTCGTGCAGCGGTGAATATTGCGAAAGACAAGACGAAGGAAGTGCATGCTCGATTGACTCAGGAAATGACAGCTGGGATGAATATTCCCGGGTTGGAACAGGCGTTAGAGCAATTCGGTAAGCAAGCAGACTAGAAAGCAAAAGCGTGGCACAACTATCTGAATCCGTGACGGAATTGATTTCACAGCTTTCCAAATTACCCGGTATTGGGAGGAAAAGTGCTGAGAGACTGGCCTATCATTTGCTGCGAGTAAATAAGACCGAAGCTTTGGCATTTGCGGACGCCATTCGAAATGTTCGTGAAAACGTAAGGTACTGCCGTGTTTGCTTTAACCTTGCTGAAAGTGAAGCCTGTACGATTTGTGAAGACTCTCGTCGTGATCAAACCACGCTATGTATTGTAGAGCAACCACGGGATTTAATGTCGCTTGAACAAGCAGGGGTATTCAACGGTTTATATCATGTGCTGCTTGGGCGTATCTCGCCTCTCGAAGGTATTGGCCCGGAACAACTTACGATTGACCCATTAATTGATCGTGTACGACAAGGACAAATCAAAGAAGTGATCATGGCCACTAATCCGACGGTTGAGGGAGATGGAACGGCTCTGCACATATCCAATCTCCTCAGTAATCACGATGTTGCGATTACACGCCTGGCACGAGGGATTACGACGGGAAGTATTCTGGAATTTACAAACAAAGAGATCCTGGCAGACGCAATTGCTGGTAGACAGAAATATTAAGAGACAGGCAACTAACTTACCTTAGAAGTCAGGTTTAAGAACAGGCAGACGCATGCGTTTTTCCCTGGGACAATTTACCGCTCAGAAGCAAATCCAAAAACTGGCTCCTCGAATGATCCAGTCGATGGAAATTCTACAACTGCCTGTGCTGGAGTTGCAGGAACGCATCGATCAGGAAATGACCGAAAACCCGGTGCTTGAAGAACTTGAACCTGAGGCAGATGAACTGGAAGGTGCCGAAGCTTTGCAGGCGGCTGAGGAATCTTCTCAGGTTGAGGGTGAAAAGGAGTTGATTGTTGATGAAGATTCCAACAATGCAGATGACTTCGAACGCCTAGATGACATGGATCAGGAGGTACCTGATTATTTTGATGAAATGCCACGTACAAGTGTGAATCGAGTTCAGGAATTTTCGGATCGTTATCATGATACGATGGCAAATATCTCTCAGCGAGGTATTACGTTGTATGATCACTTGGTTTTGCAACTGCGGGAGTTAGAGTTGGAGGATGATTTGTTCACCATGGCTGAGCGAATTGCCTCCACGCTCGATGCAGAAGGGGGAGGCTATTTGCCAATTCCCTTGGAAAGTCTCTTGCGAAATGATTCGGACGAACAGCAATTTGCACTCGCGCAGCAGGCTCTTGCGGTATTGCAACAATTGGATCCGGTGGGAGTGGCTGCCAGAAATCTGCAGGAGTGTCTGCTTTTGCAGATTCATGAAGAGCATCCGTTTTATCGCGAACTTCATTTATTGATTACCAATCATCTGGAAGATTTAGAGCACAATAGACTGCCGCTGATTGAAAAACAAACAGGGCTGAGCATTGAAGATATTCATTTGATTTGGGAAGAACTCCGGGAACTTAACCCAAAACCAGCAGCTAGTTTTGTACAAAAACCGATCATTTCGGTGGTCCCTGATTTGTTTGTCCACAAAGCCGATGATGGAAAATATGTTGTGACGGTTGAAGAACGGGATATTCCTCAATTGTGTATTAGCGCTTACTATCGTCGCCGCTTAAAGGCCACGGATGCTAACAAGGACGAGAAAGAGTTTTTGCGGCGTAAGCTAAATGGGGCACAGTGGCTGATCGACGCGATCCACCAACGTCAAGCTACTTTACTCAAGGTATCGCAAGCGATTGTAGATCATCAGCAGCGTGTTATTGATGATGGAATCGAAGCAATTGTCCCGTTAAAGATGCAACAGATCGCCGAAAAAGTTGGAGTTCATGTTACGACGGTGAGTCGGGCGGTAGATGATAAATGGATCCAGACTCCTCGTGGTATTTTGCCTTTGCGAGGATTATTCGTCGGCGGAACCGTCGGCGATGATGGGGAAGATGTCGCCTGGGATAACATTCGAACGAAGCTACAGGAAGTCATTGATGCTGAGGATAAAGCAAAGCCCCACAGTGATGATGAACTAGTACGACGATTGAAGGAAGCCGGCTTCTCTGTGGCTCGGCGAACTATCACCAAATACCGGAAAAAGATGGGGATTCCCAGTTCTAGACAACGTAAAGATTGGACTAAAGCAGGCGGCAACTCCTAAACCCACCCGGTCTTCAACCTTTGCGGCTTAACTAATCAGAAGAGTTTATGCTTTTTCCCGAGGTTCCCTGAAGCTTAATCTACAAGCTGATGGTTACAGTCTCTGTAATAATTGCAGATGTTTTTTTAAGGTTATTTAACTTAATAAGTACAACACGTTCGGCTGTTTTTATAGGAAACACCCAACAAAGCCGCATGTATTACGGAACTTTCTAAAGTATTACCCCCGGAACAATCGACAAATAACTCTGAGAGGTCATCTTTGTTATTTCTTGAATAGTTGTTATCCAAGTCATAACTAACCCACAGAGGCCTTTCGGGGGGATCTTCTGGGTGTTTATCTCAATACCAGGAGAGAATGCGATATGACAATGATCCGTTCATGTCATATTCTTGAAGATTCTTTCGTTACGTACTTACGCCGAAGTACACCAGTTTGTCATGAAACTGCACGAACACTGAATAGCCCAAGCACGTTAGAGCACGGCTGCAGTGATCTAAAAGTTATTTGATGGATTGGTTTTCGTTGTGTGTCAGGATGGATCCAGACAAACAACAAACATACAAGGAAGCGAGTTTTATAAGTACCCCATCCCAGCGACTTGTCGTGATTTGTTCCCCCACAATGAATCGCAAGCCGATAGCAAGTCTGGGGTCAGAGCACCTGCGGGTGTTCAGTAAAAAAGTCATCGAGAGAGAATTGGAGTGCCGAAATGAAGGTCTTCACAACTGGACAGGTTGCCAAGATCTGTAAAGTGGCCCCGCGCACAGTTAGCAAATGGTTTGATTCAGGGCGTCTCAAGGGATATCGTATCCCTGGTTCGCAAGATCGTCGAATTCCCCGCGATTCGTTGATCAAGTTTCTTAAGGAGCATGGAATGCCCTTAGGAGACTTAGAAGATGAAGCAATGGCCAAAGTGCTAATCGTTGCCCAGGACCAGGTATTGATCGAAAACCTAAAACGAGAATTGCCGACGGAAAGGTCATTTAAGGTAGCTGTGGCTGCTAGTGGATTCGAAGCCGGAATACAGGCCGAGAGTTTCCATCCTGACTGCATAATCGTTGATTTTTCCATTGGAAAAGTCGAATCACTTCAGATTTGTCAGAATCTGCGTCGCAACCCAGATTTTGCTGAAACGATTCTTATTGCATTGCTGCCCGACGTGGGAAGCCCTATGAGCTTCGATCGTTCGACCATCAACGAAACTTTCAAAAAGCCGTTTGATGCAAGCCTGTTGGCTGATCGATTGCGAACCCTAATTGGAACTCGCAAAGAACTTGTCTAGCCGACAGTTAATTTGAAATTAAAAGTGAGGTGCCACTCGGGCGCCTCACTTTTTTTTATGCGCCCTTCTAATTTCACCCACTGCGTTTTTTATGGTTTTACAGTTAGACTCAGGGTATTCGATAGTTCTTGTTTCAAGGTGAACGATGGCGGAATTTACACATTTTGACGATCAGGGTGCTTCTCGCATGGTCAATGTCGGAGGGAAGGAAGCGACTCATCGAGTCGCTCGTGCGTCAGCCTCGGTTCAAATGATGCCTGCAACGCTTGAGAAGATCACTGTGAAGGAGCTTAGAAAAGGGGATGTGCTTGAAGTCGCCAGACTTGCGGGGATCATGGCAACCAAACAAACCGGTCAATTGATCCCCTTGTGTCACCCGATTGGATTGGATGGAGTCGAGATTCGCTTTCGGATTGAAAAACCAGATACCATCCATGTTGAAGCAACGGTCGCAGTGTTTGCGCGGACTGGGGTGGAGATGGAAGCGATGATGGCTGTTAGCGTCGCTGCCCTAACGATTTATGATATGTGCAAGGCCGGTGATCGTGGAATGGAGATTAATGCTATTAAATTGCTTGAAAAATCAGGCGGTAAGAGCGGGCACTTCATTCGTGATGAGTAACGGCGGTGTTCAATCAAAGCCGGCCTCACCCTGATCTCGTTGTAAAATTGGTTGCAATTCGTTAACAAAATCATGGACATCTTTGAACTCGCGATAGACACTAGCAAAGCGTACATAGGCAACCTGATCAAGGGATGCGAGATGAGACATCACGACTTCGCCGATGTCGTCAGATTGAATATCACCTTCAAAGTTGGCGTAGATGTCACTTTCAATTTCTGACAGGCAGCTTTCAATATCATCTGTTCCCACCGGACGCTTCCAGCAGGCTTTTACAATACCCTGACGAATTTTGTCACGGATGAAAGGCTCGCGGACTCCATTCTTCTTGCCGACCTTGATGGAGATCTCCTCAAGCCTTTCGTACGTTGTATAGCGGCGGTTACAATCAAGGCATTCACGACGACGGCGAATGGAATAACCATCGGCACTAGCCCGAGAGTCGAGTACCCGATCATGGTCCTGCTGGCAAAATGGACATCGCATGGTATGTCTCCGATAGGAAGTTGTCACAGCAATTGTGACTAAGTCATATTGTGCGGATTTTCGTTAGAATTACCAGTGTTAGGCCCGTTAAATTATCGTTATAGAACGTAAACGAATGAGCGAAGGTGCAAATTATGCCGCCTCACGTCTATTAGAGTCATCCTCAATTTGTCCCTTTTCGCCGACGTCTTCGAACCGAACCGAAACCTGTTTGCTGACCCCAGATTCTTGCATAGTAACTCCGTAGAGTGTGTCGGCAGCCGTCATTGTTTTCTTAGAGTGAGTGACAATGATGAATCGTGTAAAGTCGAGGAAATCTTTGAGGACATTGATAAACCGGCCGATATTAGCTTCATCAAACGGAGCATCGACTTCGTCGAGGATACAGAAGGGACTTGGACGGAATTGAAAGATGGCTAGCAGGAGTGAAACTGCGGTCAACGCCTTTTCTCCACCACTAAGCAAGGAAATATTAATTGCTGGTTTGCCTGGAGGCGACGTAATGATTTCTACTCCGGCATCCAGGATGTCCACCCCTTCTTCGAGAAGAATATCAGCTTGGCCTCCCCCGAATGCTTTTCGGTAGAGTTGTTGGAAGTTCTGGCGAATGGTTTCAAGTGTTTCCAGAAAGAGCCGTCGGCTATCTGCATCAACTCGCTGAATGATCTTTTCAAGCGAATGCTTGGCGAGGGTTAGATCCTTAAATTTTTCGGAAAGTGAATTGAAGCGCTCTTCGAGGTCGTTAAGTTCCCCAAGTGCTTCCATGTTTACGGCACCAATATTGTTTAGTTTTCGTCGCAACGTTTCGATTTCACGCTCAACTTCTTCGCGTTGTTGGGTTTCTTCCTTGGTTTCTTCGTTGACCTGTAAGGACGAGAGTTCTATGCCATAATCTTCGCGTAGACGTGCTTCGAGCGTGCCCCTTTGCGACTTTATTTCGCTGCAGGCAAGCTCAATCTCATGTTTTTTGGAGACCAGTAATTCAATTTCTTTACGTGTTTTGTCACCTGCTTTCAATTCATGTTTGCGTTCATTGGAGACGTCATCCTGTCGTTGCCTAATGGCGATGCTGGTGTCGCGGTATCGGCCTTTCGTTAGATAGAGCTCGGCTAACTGGGATGTAGCCGTGAGGATCTGCATTGTGGCGTCGAGGTGTCTGTTTTCCGCTTGGCTTAGCAGTCGGGTTTGATCATCAACCACGTTCTTTTTCTCATTGTGGTCCTGAGAGTACTGGAGTAGTTGCGATTCAAGTGCCTGTAGTCGCTGCTCGCTTGTGCCAGTTACAATACGCAATTGAACGGCCTGTTTGTTCAATGTCTGACTTTGGCGTTCCAGTTCGTGGAGTGCTTTATTGAATCGGCCGAGGCTGCTCGTAATCTCCGTCAGATACCTCGTTAACGAAGTCAACTTTTCTTTTTGAGTTTTCTGGTCCTCTGCGGTGCTAAGCTGTTTGCCGCGGGTATCCCGTAACTCAGAATCCAGCTTCGCTATTCGCGAAGATTCGTGTTTGATTCGCTCTTCGCAACTTCGCAATTCAACTTGTTGCTCATTAAGCTGTGCTCTCTTTGCTTGAATAAGTAAACGAATTCCTTCGAGTTGTTCTTCCTGTTGGAGGATGTTTTGCTGCAGGCGTTGCTGCTCGTCTCGGTTATCCTGTACTTGTGCTTCAAGGACGAAGATGTCCTGATTCAAGTTTCTTAATTCGCTACGTCGTGAAATGAGCTCGCTGGACGAATCGGGTGGCCCCATTGTCAATGTGCCCTGATGATCTAATCGTTCTCCAGCTTTGGTGATTACCTGAATCTGTCCACGATAGCGTTCCCAAAGATGCTGGGCAGAAGTTAGATCCTGAGTAATCCAACAGTCGCCTAAAAGCATCGTAAACAATGGTCGCAAACGATCAGCGCAGTGTATTAATTGGTCGGCCCGACAAACCACATTGGGGTGGCTCTCCAGGGTAAGTAGAGATGGATGGGGGCCAAGGCGGTTTAGATTAACCAGAGTAATTTGAGAGTCTAATGAAGTTCGTCCCGCCCGGCATGAATCAAGCAACTCTTGATTCTCCGTCACAATCATCTGCGCCAGATCGCCGAGGGCAAGATCAATGAGCGAGGCGGAAGTAAAATCAACTTCTAATAAGTCGGCCACCAAGCCGATGACTCCCAAGGGGGGAGTGCCATACTCGTCGGTAGCTTGGGGGTCGAGTAATTGCCGGACTGTTTCACTAATGCCGGCATTTCTGGTTTCCAGCTCCTGAAGGACATTGCGGCGTTCCCGTACGGCTGTTAGTCGCTCCATCAACGCTTGTAGGTTTTGCTGACGTCGGTTGTGCACCCTTCGGTTTTCGGTGATTTCTCGCGCGAGCGTTTCAGTTTCCTCTTCAGCGATGGATAGTGCAGCGGTTAGGTCGGCCTCGGCATCTTGATGACGTGAAGCGGATTGTTCCAGCGATTTGAGTGTCGATTGGGAAGAGGTGAGTTGAGCTTCAATCGAAGTGATCTGGGCATCGAGTTCTTCAATCAGAACGGTTAGGCGGTTAAAGTCAGCCTGAGTTTCACTAACATCCTTGGTGGCAGTTACCTGCTCTTGCCGCTGTTTTTCCGTATCCGACTGGATTTGGGTAATGTTAGATTCGAGTTCATGTTGGCGAATTTCGACTTGATCTAGTTCCAGCTGAGTTGCTTTCAGGGTCTTGCGAAAACTAGCAAGCTCGGCATTGGTATTCGCCAGCCGATCCTCGATCCCTCCGACTCCGGATTGAGTGACAGCTAACTGGATGCGATGTCTTGAGATCTCACTCGTAAGTTCTTCCAGCCGTTGGGTCTGCACTGTTTGTGTCGTAATGAATCCAGCCAACTTCTCACGCACAGCGGCCGATAATTCATCCTGACTTTGAAGATCGCCGGAGAGCCTCTCAAGCTGTCCATCGAATTCGGCAATGGTTTGACTACTCTGCTCTAATTGAATATTGAGTTCATTGGCTTGGGTTTCTACTTCTGCGATTTGCTTATCAAAAATATTGATGTTTTCGCCAAGTTGTCGCCACTGCGTTCGTCCAATCTGCGTGCGAAGTTGTTGGAGGCGATCGCTGTATTCTTTATAACGCCTGGCTTTGGTTGCCTGATTGCGCACCGCTCTGAGTCTACCTTCGACTTCATCGACAATATCCGAAAGGCGTAGTAGATTCTGGTCGACGCGGTCCAAACGACGCAAGGTTTCTATCTTTTTTGCTTTAAAGCGGCTGATCCCAGCAGCTTCTTCAAACAGTTGCCGGCGATCTTTGCTGGAGGATTCCAGCATCCGTGCAACCTTGCCTTGCTCAATGATGCTGTAAGCATCTGCTCCGACCCCCGTGCCACGAATTAGATTTTTGATATCCTTGAGGCGGCAGGGTTCGTCGTTTATCAGGTACTCGCCCTCTCCACTGCGATAGACTCGTCGAGTGACCCTGACTTCGTCGTGCTCTAGAGGTAATATGCGAGTGGTGTTGTCGAAGATGATCGTGGCTTCGGCACTGTTGATATCCCGTCGGCTTGACTGATTGGGACTTTTGAAAATCACATCAGACATTTCTTTTCCGCGAAGGCTTTTCGCGCTAGTTGTCCCTAAAACCCATTTGACAGCATCGACAACATTCGACTTGCCGGACCCATTAGGACCCACAACAACGGTGATTCCCTCGGGGAATTCAAACCGCGTTTTATCGGCGAAGCTCTTAAAGCCGGTTAATTCCAGCGCTTTCAGCATCGAACGGAGTTGCCTGTGGGTTAAAGGTTAAATGCCAGGAATGGCGGATTTTACTTGGTTAAAGAAGCCCTTGGCCTGGGTTTGGTTATCATCGCGAGCTGAATTGACGGCATCAGCACGAGTGCGATTGCGTTTGACAGCTTCTGCTTCTGTCTCGGCCAGACGGTCAAAATAAAGTTCAGGAATTGGGTTGGTGATATCAAATGCTGTCGATTGGTCATGAAGGTCGGAATTGGAGACGCGATTGTAATTCCACACGGGACGAGGTCGCGCTCCGACAAGAACACGAGCGTTGATGGCATCCGTCTTCTTTAGTGTCTGAAGCATATCAACAACATCGGAATAGTTACCGTCGACGTCAGCGATCGCCTGAATCACATCGTCCAGTTTTGTTGTGGATGTGGCGTAACGGTCTTTTTGGTTCGGCGAAAATCGACTGATTTGCAACTGCCCATCCCCTTTATTTTTCACAATGATATCTTTTCCGGCAAAGACATGGTCAACCGGAGTGACATGAACGTCATTGCCAAAGGTGATCATTTCAGGGCGTTTTGACATTGCGATGTGGATCAACGGATACGCAGTGGTTTCCACTTGATGGTAATGGAAGTCATTGAATTGTCGCCCATTAACTAAGGGAGAATTTGGGTTGCGTGTCCACAATGCTCGGAAAGCGCCAACACGTGTCTCAGCGCTTTCTGCGTTCAGCAATTCGGTAATAGCATCCAACGCATTTACGTGATCCATTCCGGCAAGTGCAGTCATAGCATGCCAGCGAAAAGCAATGTGCTGGGCAGCTAGTCGGCTAAGTGCCGGGGCTGCGTCGGGCTCATCCAAATAGGCTAATGATTCAGCAGAGTAAAAACGTACTTCCGGATCATTGCTGGACAAGCCCTGTTTTAAAGTTGGAATCGATTCTGTACCGATAGCTTCAAGTTGCATAGCAGCTTCAGCGGCCGTGGTGGGCTCAAGTAGCTTTGCCAATAGGAGCTCCTTGCGTTCATGACTGGCAACATCTGATTCTCCGACGACAACGCTGCGTACTACGTTCATGTATCGTGATACGTTGTGGCGATAGCTCTCGTGCACGATCAATTCGACATAGTTATCGCTTTTAGCGTTGGCAACGCCCTTGCTGTTTTCGTCCGTGTATTGTAGGAAACGGCGATTGATGGCCGAAGCCACGCGCGTTGATGTTCGAATTGAACTGTACTTGGTTTTTATCAGGAGTCCTAGCGGGCGGTCCATATGGGAAACACCTCCCCCTAGAATGATTCCGGAACGACTGTTCGTGTTGTCAGCTTCGCCTCGGAAAAGTGAATGTGCCAACACAGAGCCTTCAGATAACGCTGCAACATGACCTGTTCGGACATTTTGGTTGAGTACAGCAAGTTCACGCATCCTCGATCGCAGTAGAAAACCATCACGTAAACTGGAGGTTTGGGAGTGAGATGGTAGACGCACTTCGATGTCAAAGGCATCGCCCTTGCGTACCCCTGGAGGTAAATATCCCCGAAGCATTACCAGGGACGTTCGTGGCGAACCCAGTAATGCATTGGGGTTCTCGACGTCGTGAGTTTGCATTTCGTCGATAAGCATTTGACGATGCATACCTGACGGTGGAGTACTGCCGGTGTTTTTTAAACCGGTTACTAGACCGATACTTTCCACCTTCAGGTAATTCATACCATTAGGTACCGTTAGATCACCAACCGTAAGGGGTTGTTGTTGCTCGTCTTCTCCACCAGGGATGAGATCTTTTAGTTGCTTGGAACCGGGAAGGCTGTCGGTAAGACTGCAGCCGGTGGAAAGAATGGATGCCAATAATAGAACGGCCATTGTCCAAGTGAAGGATGTTTTCAGTTGCAAAGCAGGCTTCATGCCTCAATTACTCCCTAAGCGCAAATCCATTTGCGTGCAAAATATATGCCTGCAACATTAAAATGCTGTCAAGTTGCAAGGCGAGACGAGCTCAAAAATAAGGGAAATCGTTAAATTGGGTCAATAGAGAAGCGGCGAGTCTAGTTGAGTCCCCTGGAGAATAATTACATCTTAGGGGAGATCTTCGCCAGTCCCTCCCCACGGGTTGCAACGGCAGATCCGCCAAGCTCCCATCACCGAGCCTTTGATCGGTCCATACTTGCGAACAGCTTGGATATAGTAGTTACTGCAAGTTGGGGTGAATCGGCAGCTTTGGCCGAAAATTGGGCTTAAGAAGAGTTGGTAAAGTCGTACACTACCGATCAACAGTTCACTAAAAACTCTTCGGATCATCAGAAAAAGATGAAGGATAGCTTTCATCTCTGTTTCTCCAGTTTTCGTTGGCCTTGGACCAGCAGTTTGGTGAGCGACGTTTTTATGGCTTCAGCATTTGGAGAAGCGCCTTTGCGGGGCCGAATCACAAAGTCGATTCCCTTAGGTAGTTTGTGCTGTTGTGTTCGAAAGGCTTCGCGACAATGTCGTTTCCATAAGTTGCGAATAGGTGAGTTCCCAGTCTTTTTGGGGATGGAGAGTCCCATTCGGCTTATTTGTTTTGGGTTGGCTTTCAGATTAATGACTAGCACTTTGTCAGCTGCAAATATCCCACTAGCATAAACAGCCGAAAATTCCCCCGGTGTTCTAAGTCTTAGGCTTTTCGGGAATGTTAGTGGTTCTGACATTTCGGTTACCAAGTGAGTTTTTCACGTGGGCTCGGTTGTTCTAACATCTCGATTTCTTCCGTGAGAGAATCGGGAATCGATTGTGGGATTGTGATTTGTATTGTGACGTACAGATTCCCTCGCCCGGATTTGTGAGAAACGCCGTGTTTTGGAACTCGGATCCTCTTACCACTTTGGATACCGGGAGGGATTTTTAGGTCGATCGTACTGTATGGCGTGGGGATTTCGATTGCTGTGCCACGAATTGCCTCAACCAAAGTGATAGGGACTTCGAGTTCTAAATCACGACCGGATCGGGTGTAGTTAGGGTGGTCGCAGATATTAATCTTGATGAAGAGGTCACCGTTTGGTGCTCCTCCCTGACCAGCCTGACCGTAGCCGCGTACGCGAATCCTTTTATCTTGCTTGATCCCAGCTGGCACTTTCACTGTGACCGGTTTTCGTGAGCCGTTAGGCCCCATTACGTTGATAGTGAATTCTCCACCGGTGACAGCGGTTGCAAAGGGGATATCCTGCGACAACTCAAGATCCTGCCCTTGTTTAGGTCGAGGCCCCCGTTGGCCACCACCGAAGTTGAAGAATTGTTCAAACCCTCCTCCTCCCATGCCACCAAAAATTGATTCGAGATCGGCACCCCCACCTCCAAAGGGGTTGCCACCGCCCCCCCTTTGTTCGAAGTCTGCACCGAATTGGTTGTATTGAGAGCGTTTTTGATCATCCGAGAGGACATCGTACGCCTGTTGTACTTCCTGAAACTTGCGTTTGGCCGAGTCATCATCTGGATTCATATCTGGATGATATTTGCGCGCGAGGTCACGGTACGCCTTCTGTATTTCTTTTTCAGAAGCGTTTCGTTTGATCCCTAATGTGTTGTAGTAGTCAGTGCTCATGCTCAAAACATGCAGTAAAACGAGTGAATAGTTTACCGTTCTTCTACTGGGATTTTAACAACAAGCAGTGTTGCCTGTAAGTGAGCGCTAGTTCGTCGATAAATCGGTACTGCCTTACTTTTCGAAATTCTTTACCCTTTAATGACTTTCGTGAAGGGCGAAGGGCGTCCAGGGTGAATTCGTCGTTGGAAAGGTGTTTTATGTTTCGGAAGACAATCGTTTTTGCAGCATTAACTCTGATCTCACTCGCGGAGCTTCCAGTCGTCGCTCAAATCGGTGTGATTGATTTGCAGATAGTGGATTCCGAATCTAAGCAACAGATTCCTGCGAGAATTCACCTCTGGGATTCGAAGGGTAAATTTGTGCGTCCGCCAACCTTGCCATTTTGGCACGATCACTTTGTGTGCAAGGGAAGGGTACGCCTTCGTGTGCCACCTGGAGACTATCGGTTTGAGATAGAACGTGGGCCGGAATATCGAATTCACTATGGGAACTTCCGCATGCTGCCGGGGGCTCGCGAATCTAAAGTAATACCACTCAAGCGAATCCTGGATATGTCGGAAAAGGGATGGTATGCGGGCGACTTGCATATTCATCGTGATTTGAAGGATGTTCCTTTGTTGATGCAAGCGGAAGATCTTTATGTTGCGCCTGTAATTACGTGGTGGAACCAAAAGAATCAATGGTTGAACGAAGAGTTACCAGAATCGCCTTTGCGGGTGGTGGATGAGAAACGGTTTATGCACGTGCTCAGCGGAGAGGACGAACGAGACGGTGGGGCCTTGCTATATCATAAGATGCCAGAAGTCTTTGATATCACCGAAGGGACAAAGCACTATCCTTCGTCCATGCATTACTTGATGCCTATTCGGAAGATGTCGGGCGTACACGTTGATATCGAAAAGCCTTTTTGGTGGGATACGCCGCTGTGGATTGCGAGCGGAATGGTTGATTCCATTGGGTTACTAAATAACCACATGCAGCGAAATAAGGTGCTGGCAAATGAAGCTTGGGGAAAAGAGCGGGACGTTAAGCGTTTTCCCGGTGTTCATGGGAATGGCCGGTGGTCTCAAGAGATTTATTATCGAATCCTGAATACGGGTCATCGGATTGCTCCTTCAGCGGGTTCGGCTTCGGGCGTCCTCGGTAATCCTGTTGGGTACAACCGTGTTTATGTCTTTTGCGGCGAAGAATTTAGCTGGGATACCTGGTGGGAAAACTTAAAACAAGGAAAGGTCGTCGTTACCAACGGTCCCTTGATGCGTCCCCTAGTCAATGGGAAAGTTCCTGGTCATGTCTTTACGGCAGAACGGGGGGAGAGTCTCACATTGCAGGCAACGCTGAGTTTGGCAGTGCAGGATAAAGTGGAGTATCTTGAGATCGTTCGTGACGGTCTGGTCATTGAGAATATTCCGCTGGATGAATATGCCAAGATGGGTGGGCGTTTGCCAGAAGTTGTGTTTAAACAGAGTGGTTGGATGTTGATTCGTGCCGTGACCAGCAATCCCAAGACCTATCGTTTGGCTTCTTCAGGTCCGTTTTATGTCGAAATCGGGGGGGCTCGTCGTATCAGTAAAGCAGCGACACAGTTCTTTATCGATTGGCTAAAAGAGCGTCAGCAATTAGTCCAACTCGACGATCCACAGCAGCGGGAGGACGTGTTGAGATATTATATTGCCGCTGAGAAGTACTGGGAGGCCGTTCTGCAAGCGTCCAATGTAGACTAGACCGTATTGTTGTCGCCAAAACGGATTCGAGTAATCGTTTTTTAGATGTGGTATAGTGAAATAATAAAAGAAAGCGTTCTACTAAACGGGGCACCTCGTTTGAAGAGATCCTGGGTAGGGCGATGCAATAAAATATCTTCGGTTGGACTTGGTCTTTGACAGGTTCAGAATTAGCAAAGAAGGAGAATGACATGGGCATTAGAAATCGTCGTCAGTTTCTTGAAGAATCGATGTTGGCTGCAGCAACCGCTGCCGCTGCCACAACTCCGGCCATCGTTGCCGCTCAAGAGACACAAAGTAAGAGCCCCAACGAAAAACTGGGGGTAGCTGTTGTAGGTGTACGCGGACGTGGTGGAAGCCATATTGGTGCGTTTGCAGGTCGCCAAGATACAGAAATCCTATACATCTGTGATGCTGACCGTGATGTTGGTGGCCGTCGCGCCGAAGAAGTTGGTAAACGACAAGGTGGGAAAGTCCCGACGTTTGAAGAAGATATACGTAAAGTACTGGAAGATGACCGTGTAGATGTCGTTAGTATCGCAACCCCAAACCATTGGCATGCTTTAGGTGCTATTTGGGCTATCCAGGCGGGTAAGGATGTTTACGTTGAAAAGCCGGTTAGTCACAACGTGTCGGAAGGTCGACGTATTGTGGAAGCAGCTCGAAAGTACAATCGTATCTGTCAGACTGGAACTCAGTCTCGCTCAAACCCGGGTATGCAAACACTCATTGACTTCGTGCAAAGTGGCGGAATTGGTGAAGTGAAAGTTGCTCGTGGTCTTTGTTACAAGCGTCGTAATTCAATTGGTGAACGTGGCTCGTATGATGCTCCTAAAAATGTAAACTACGACCTTTGGTTGGGGCCTGCACCAGAGAAGTCGGTTTCCCGCCCTCAGTTCCACTATGATTGGCACTGGCAATGGGATTACGGTAATGGTGACCTCGGCAATCAGGGTATCCATCAAATGGATATCGCTCGCTGGGGACTAGGTATTGATCACCTTTGTATTTCAACGTTGAGTTATGGTGGTCGTTTCGGTTACATGGATGCCGGTGAAACAGCAAATACTCAGGTTGTCTCACATGGTTATGGGGAGAAGTCTTTAATCTTTGAAGTGCGTGGTCTTGAAACAGCTGCCTATAAGGGAGCTAAGATTGGGGTCATATTCGAAGGTACCGAGGGTTATGCGGTATGTCCGTCGTATCACAACGGTACAGCTTTTGATAAAGACGGTAACCAGATCAAGTCCTTCTCAGGAGGTGGTGACCACTTTGCTAACTTTATAGATGCCGTACGTAAACGAGATCATAAAGTGCTGAATGCAGACATTGAAGAAGGTCACCTTTCAAGTGCTTTGTGTCATTTGGGTAACATCTCTCTTAACTGCGGTGGCAACCTGGATATTGATAAAGCGAAAGAAGCTCTTGATAAACACATTTCTCAGGACGACGTCCACGATACGTTCCAGCGTACCTTGGCTCACGGGAATGATAACAACGTTGACTATTCCAAGACACCTTTCTCCTTTGGGGAACTACTGGAAATCAATCCGGAAGATGAGTCTATTGTGAAGAATAAGAAAGCAAGTCATCTGTTATCTCGTGAATATCGTAAGCCCTTTGAAGTACCTGCTGCTGGTCAGGTGTAATTGTTCGGTGCTCCGAAACACTTGCCGTATGTATTGACAAGTAAGGTTTGCCACACAACGCCGATCATCAAATTTCGATGATCGGCGTTTTTGCTTCGAAAGTTCAAGTTTCATCAATGGATAATTTGCTGGGTGAAGTGAGGATTCTGTATGAACAGGGTCCCTGTCTATTGATTAATAAGCCCGGTGGCTTACTCACTCAGGCTCCGCCGCATATTGACAGTGTCGAAATGCGGTTGAAGAAATTCATACGGATTCGAGATGAAAAGCCAGGCCGTGTTTATTTAGCTGTCCCCCACCGTCTTGATCGCCCGGTCACCGGCGTGATGGTCTTTGCCCTGCATCAACGCGCGGCCAAACGAATCTCTAATCAGTTCGAACAACGTCTCGTTGAAAAAGAGTACTGGGCTTGTGTGGAAGGGACCGTAGAAGAGGAGGAAGGAAGCTTTGTTGATTTCATGCGTAAAGTTCCGGGGGAAGCTCGTAGTGAAATTTGCGAAGCGTCGTCGGAACAGGCAAAACAGGCTGTTTTGCATTATCGAGTGTTGAAGCGAACGAAATCCAAAACGTGGCTTTCTATTCAGTTGGAAACCGGCAGAACGCATCAAATTCGTTTGCAATGCGGAAGTCGGGGTTACCCTATCATCGGGGATGCATTGTATGGATCGACTTTGAGATTTGGCGAGCATCATGAAGACGAAAGGCGACGTTGTATCGCTTTGCATTCGCGGCGTCTGAAAATTCGGCACCCCATGGTGGATCAGTATCTGGATATGACTGCACAGCTCCCGGAAACCTGGGCGGCAGCAAAGATACTGATCAGTGACGCATCGCAGGAGTAAAATGCACCGACAAAGATGTGAACGAACAGAGCGAGTGTGCGGTTCTATTAAAAACGTTGGTCGATATAATAATTGATTAATGTTTTCACGATGGCTTCATCAGTGTCCCGCAAACAAAATTAACCAAACCAGCATAATCTGAAAGTAAATGTCCGATGGCTCGCCCAGTTAGAATCGGAGCTGTTTCTTACCTCAATACCAAACCTTTGGTATATGGGTTAGCTCAGCGTCTACCCAATGCGGAGATCGTCTTTGATTTACCGAGCCGGTTAGCTGACGATCTTGCCAGCGGTGATCTGGATGTTGCCTTAATCCCTACGGTGGAGTATTTTCTGGATTCGGATTACAAAATCGTTTCCGACGCGTGTATTGCATGCCGTGGAGAGGTTTATAGTGTTTCTCTGCTAAGCCATTGTGATTCGGCTGAAATAAAAACGCTCGCGTTAGATGAAGGTTCCCGCACCAGTGCCGCATTAGTTCAGGTGTTATTGAAAAAACGACTAGGGATCGTTCCGGAACTTTCCCCTTTTCCGATTGGAAGTGATTTGTCGCAGTTGGATACTGATGCCATGTTGATTATTGGTGATCGGGCAATGCACGTGGATAAATCTGACTTTCAGGAGACCTGGGATCTTGGTCAGGCCTGGGTTGAATGGACAGGGCTTCCCTTTGTATTTGCCATGTGGACGGCTCGCGCTGATCTCGATATTGAATTGGCTCCGATTGCAGCCGCCTTGTCTGCAACTCGGGACGAGGGAGTGAGGCATTTGCCGGAAATAGCCGCAAAGTATGCTTCGGAGTTAGGAATTTCCGAACAAGAAGGCGAAGTCTACCTCAGGGATCATCTATACTTTTATCTTGGCGAGCAGGAACGGCAGGGGCTGGATCTTTTCCGCCAATATGTCGATGAACTGTCGGCAGTTTCACAAAACGGATAGTACCTGGAAATATGACCGAGATTACACCGATTTTAGAAAAGGCAGTTGCCGGAGAACGCATCACTCTTGAGGAGGGTGTTGTGTTGATGAAGTCGCAGGACCTGGGAGCAATTGGTAGAGCCGCGAATGCCGTTACCCAGCGTATGCATCCTGAACCTTACCGAACGTATAATATCGATCGAAACATCAATTACACCAATATTTGCACGGCAGTGTGTGATTTTTGTGCCTTCTACCGCGGTCCCAAAAGTGAGGAAGGATGGGTTTTAGATCGTCAGGAGTTGCTACATAAGATTGAGGAAACGGTGGCATTGGGAGGTGATCAGATCCTGATGCAGGGTGGCCTACACCACGAGTATAAGCTCGATTGGTATGAGCAGCTTTGCCGTGATATTAAAGCAAGTTTCCCTCAGGTCAACATTCATGGTTTTAGTCCTCCCGAATTGCATCACTTCACGAAAATGAACAGGCTCAGCATCGAAGAGGTATTAGGTCGTTTGAAGACTGCGGGGCTCGGTAGTATTCCCGGCGGTGGCGCTGAGATTTTGGTGGATCGAGTACGTGAAGGGATGACTCGTGGTAAAGTCGATACAGAGAACTGGCTCAATACGATGCGAGTTTGGCACCGGATGGGCGGGCGCTCGAGTGCTACGATGATGTATGGTCATATTGAGACGTTGGAAGAACGGATCGAACATATGGAACGTATTCGTCAATTGCAGGATGAGACCGGTGGTTTTACGGCCTTTATCTCCTGGACCTTTCAACCAGACAATACACCTCTGGCAGACATCCAACCACTTGGGGCCTATGAGTATCTAAAGGTTCAGGCGATTTCGAGGCTCTATCTGGATAATGTCGATAACATCCAATCCAGTTGGGTGACTCAGGGACTGAAGGTTGGTCAGTTGGCACTGCTATATGGTGCCAATGACATGGGAAGCTTGATGATTGAAGAAAATGTCGTGGCTGAGGCTGGCACAGTGCATTTTCTAACGCTCGATCAGATCAGAGATTCGATATCCGAATTGGGGTATTCACCTCGCCAGCGAAACGTTCACTATGAATTAATGGACGAATGTCATGAACAAGAAGCGGTTAAGGCCAATCGAGAATGGATTCGTCGTCGACTCGAAGAGACACAGGCACCGTTAGTTCAGTTGACCACGTAATTTTCAGCCGAACAGAATTTCCCAGAGCAGGAGGCGGCCATGATTGTCGTCGATAATCTTTGTAAAAATTATCCGGACCTCGAGCAAGGCGAGGTTAAAGCGGTCGCTGGGGTAAGTTTTCAGTGCGAACCGGGGGAAATTTACGGACTTTTAGGTCCCAATGGAGCTGGAAAGACGACGGTATTGAGAACACTGGCAACTCTCTTGAAGCCAACATCGGGGAAAGTGACCGTTGCTGGTTATGACGTGGAAACCGAAGCTGAAATGGTGCGTCGTAGTATTGGCTTCGTTTCGAACAATACTTCCAACTACGACAGGATGTCTGCTCGAGAAATGGTTGAATTCTTTGGCCGTCTGCACGGTATGTCGGAAGAAGAATTACGGGAGCGGGCGGAGTTGGTATATCGGCAGTTGCAAATGAAGGGATTTCTGGAAGTCACGGGTGGAAAAATGTCCACCGGTATGAAGCAGAAGGTGTCTATTGCCCGGGCAATTATTCATAACCCACCGGTTTTGATATTTGATGAGGCTACTGTCGGACTGGATGTGCTTGTGGGTAGATCACTTCAAAACACGGTCTTGAATCTACGTGAGCAAGGTAAGTGTATTCTTTACTCAACTCACCATATGAATGAAGTCGAACGAGTTTGTGATCAAGTCGCCATTATGTACAAAGGGAGAATTCTTTGTGAAGGCACTCAGGAAGAACTTCGCGAGCAATTTGATAAAGTAGAGCTGGAAGACCTGTTTTTTGATTTGATTGAGCAGCAGATGGGCTTGGAGTGCGAAGCATGAACTGGCGCAACATAAAGAGGTTGTTTGTTCGTGAATTACTCGGGCAATTGAGAGATCGTCGTACGATTTTTACGACCGTTATGTTACCTGTCATGATTTATCCTGTACTCGGCTTGGTCATGATGCAGGCCGTTCAATTCATGTCAGAAAATTCCAGCAAGCTTGTTGTCGTGGGAGGATTTCAATATGAAGGGCTGCCAGAATTGCTCACAGATGAGCAAATGGAAGATGATCAATATGTTGTCAACGAATCGTTGCTTGAAATTTTGCCTGAGCCCTATCCAGAGCATGCCACACTCGAAGGAGTTAAAGAATCACTGCAGCAACGTCTTGATAGTAAAGAATTTGACGCAGCTTTGATTCTGCCGCCGGAATTGGGCGAATATTTGTCGTATCTAGAAAAGGTGGTTCGTGGTGAAGCGGAATTACAACAACCGTTGGAAGAATTGCCTGGACCAGTCATTGTTTACAACTCCGTCGCGGATAAATCCAAAATTGCTCGATCCCGTATCGCAGGGCTGCTAGAGGTTTGGGAGGAGGAAGTTAGGGACTATTTATTTGAATTAGGAGAATTGCCCCTCGGCGTGGCGACGCCGATTGTCTTTGAGGCAGAGGACATTGCTCCGGAAGAAAGCCAGGCCGCGGAATTTTGGGCCAGCTTGATTCCCATTATGTTATTGTTGTGGACTTTGTCGGGAGCTTTTTATCCGGCCGTTGATTTGTGTGCCGGTGAAAAAGAGCGAGGGACGCTTGAGACCTTGTTGTGTGGTCCGGCTAAACGAGTTGAGATTGTGACGGGAAAACTGTTGACCGTAATGGTCTTCAGCTTTGCAACTTCACTCGCAAATTTAGTTTCGATCGCTTTTACGGGGGTATTTATGGTGGCCAGAGTAATGCCCGTAGGAAGTGAGTTACACGCTAAATTGGGAGTATTTCCGGGCTGGAGTATTCTCTGGAGTCTCGTGGTATTGGTCCCACTGGTGGCGATGTTCAGTGCTTTGGCTCTTGCTGCAGCGACCTTTGCTCGAAGCAGTAAAGAGGGCCAGTATTATATGATGCCATTACTGATGCTGGCCTTACCTCTTTCGATGATCAGCGTCATGCCGAATGTTGAGTTGGATTTGGGAACGAGTTTAATTCCGATTTCAGGGTCTGCATTACTTCTTCGCAGTCTGGTGCAGTCTCAGTTTGACGTGGCGATTCGGTATGCGCTGCCTGTGATGGCAAGCAGTGCATTTTGTTGTTATTTAGCAGTTCGTTGGGCCACTTTTCAATTTAATAGTGAAGCAGTTCTGTTTCGTGAAAGCGAAAAGTGGGATGTGCGGTTGTGGCTGCGGCAACTCATTAAGAATAAGCCGTTATTACCAACTGGTGGTATGGCCATCTTTGTCGCCATCAGTATTTTGATGTTGCGTTATGCTGCAAATGTCACCGCAACGGCCCCACAAAGCTGGCAGGGATTTGTAACCGACAACAGCATCGCCTTGATTTTAACGGTCGGTCTACCAGCCATTTTGGTAGCTTGGATATTCACGAGGAGTCCACTGGGAAGTCTCAAGCTTAAAAAACCGGATGGCTTGGTGATGATGTCGGCAGTGATTCTTCCGTTTCTGCTACATCCGGTGATTGCGTGGATGGGGGTCGGTATCGAACAGATGTACCCCATCAGCCCTAATGTCAAAGCAGCGACAGCTCCACTGCAGCAAATGATGGTCGACGCGCCGGGCTGGGCTATGTTGTTGGCCATTGCGGTTGTGCCCGGGATTTTTGAGGAATTGGCATTTCGGGGGATTATTTTAACCGGCCTGCAGAAGAACACAAAAGCCTCTTCTGCCATCTTCGTGTCAGCTGCTTTCTTTGGAATAACGCATGGCATTCTCCAGCAGTCGATTAACGCGTTTGCAATCGGATTGTTGCTGGGATATATCGCTGTTCGTGCGGGAAGCCTATTGCCGACGATCGTGATGCATATTCTACATAATGGCATAGTCTATTTTGTTGCCCTTGATGTTGTCCATGAGCAACTGGATGGATTGATGACCGAATATGAGGGCCAGCCGGTTTATTCCCCCGTTGTAGCTGCGGTAAGTGGTTTACTGGCTGTGGCTTTATTATTTGTGATTCACGCCAAGACACGCCCCGTCCGGCCGGAATTACCTTCGGAGCAGACAGTGGATGTCGAGTAAGTTCTACGCAGCACGCTGGATTGTACCGATGACGTCCTCGATTATCGAAAATGGATGTATCGAGGTGGCAGGAGATGCTATTGTTGCTATTCATTCTGAACTACCGGTTGGAGTTGAGTTTGTAGAACTTGGCGATGTGGCTCTTCTACCTCGACTGATCAATGCGCATACACACTTGGAGTTCAGCGCTTTGGCTGAACCTGTTGGTAATCCTGGGGAAACTTTCGATCGATGGATTGCAGAAGTCGTCGGATATCGCCGTTCCTTAGCTGCCAAAGGAGCCGATAAGCTACATGCTGCAGTCAAATCCGGGCTGCGTGAATCTGCTACATCGGGTGTTATTGCCGTCGGTGAAATTACCACGAATTGGGAGCTGGGCAATTCCTACTCAAATCCTCAGGTGGAAGTCGTCTCGTTGCGTGAAGTGATCAATTTCTCTGCGGATGCGGTTTCTCAAATTACCGCTGATGTCGAATCCTATATCACAAAGCTACAAAAGCGTGGAATTGGTGTGGGGGTTAGTCCTCATTCTCCATATACCGTCCGTTGGGATCAATTGATTAGTCTTTGTCAACTCAGCCAACAATACAAGGTGCCTTGTGTTATGCATCTGGCTGAAACTAAGGAGGAAGGTGAATTAATCTCGCGACGTAGTGGGGTATTTCGAACGATGCTTGAGCAACTTGGGATGTGGGAAGAATCCGCCATCCCCGAATCAGTGTCTTATCTGGAATATGTTCAGGTACTGTCGAGTAGTTGGCGAGCGTTATTAGTCCATGGCAATTATTTTGGTGCGGACGTGCATCGGTTGCTGGGGGAGGTAAGGAGTCGAGTAGCTGTTTGCTATTGCCCAAGAACCCATGCCTGGTTTGGACATGATCGTTACCCACTTCATTCGATGCGTGAATACGATGTTCGAGTATGTCTGGGAACGGATTCTAAAGCCTCTAATCCAGACCTGTCCCTGATCGCTGAGATTCAGTTTGTGGCAGAGTTGTATCCAGAATTGGAGGTCACAGAGTTATTAGAAATGGTTACGGTCAATGCGTCTTTTGCATTAGGGCTCGAGGGGAAATATGGATTTCTGGGCGAAGGGGCTAGCTCTCAATTGCTAATGGTCCCAGTGAATCCGGAATATCCCCTGGAAGTTCAGTTGATATCAAATTTGAACGAAGCGGAATTCGTTCATTTATAGGCGGCAATTATTAATCGGTGTTTCCAGGATGGCTGACGCGCCAAGTTCTTCAAGCTGATCCATGACGGAGGTGACCTGTTTGGTCTTTACCATCACCCGTACAGCACACCAATCACTGTCTTCTAGTGAGGTGATGGTGGGCGATTTGAATCCAGGAGTGATGATTTCTGCTTTCGCTAGACGTTCACGAGGAATGTTATATTCCAACAAGGAGTACCCACGGGCGATGACAACACCTTCTAGTCGTCGGACGATTCGGTCGGCGAGTTCCGGATGACGTTTTTCTTTGTTTTGCACGATAATGGTTTCGTAGTGACCGATCTCGTGTGAAATCTTGAGTCGATTGGCGGCCAGTGTGGATCCGGTTTCGACCAGATCTACAATGGCATCAGCAATGCCGAGGGTGATCATGATTTCGACAGACCCCGTCAGAGGAACGAGATGAGCCTGGGCACTGTGCTGTTCCAGGTAGGTACGTGTTACGTTGGTAAAGCTGGTGGCAATTCGCAGACCATTTAATTCAGAAGGATCATTGATTTCCATGGTGTCTGGAACACATACAGCGAGCCTACATTTCCCAACTCCCAATGAAAGCCGGGTCTCAATGTCAGCTTGGGATTCCGCTACCAGATCTGAACCAGTGATTCCCATGTCAATCGCACCTTCACCACAGAGAACCGGTATGTCATCAGTTCTCAGGAAGATGATCTCGATGGGCAGGTCAGAGACTTTTGCAAATAGAGACCGGTTCTGGCGACGAAACTTTATTCCGGCTTCCTTAAGAAGTTCGCTAGCCAGCTCTGAAAGCCTGCCTTTGCTAGGTAGTCCGATACGAAGATTGCTCATGGTTGATCTCTAAATCAAGTAAAAATTACGTTAAGAACTTCGGGATGCTTTTTCATCGATGCCGGAAACGCCAAATCGTCGTCCCAACTCAGTCTCGATTTCACTGATGTGGATTTCCTGATGTCCCAGTAGAACCATTAGGTGGTACAACAGGTCAGCAGCTTCGTAAATCAGATGTTCTCGACCTTCTTGGCCGGATTCATCAGCCGCCTCCACAACCTCTTCGGCCTCTTCGATGATTTTTTTGCCGATCAGTTCATTTCCCCCATTGAAAAGTTTGGTGGTGTACGACTTTTCAGGAGGGTTTTGGCGGCGATCTTCGATAACCGCCATGAGTTGATGTAGGAGCTGGTTTGCTGTATTCAATGGATTCTTTCCCCTTTACAGGAGACTAGTTTGAAACCACGATGAAATAACGTGTTTGATACTAAGGGTTTATCGTAGACTCGTCAGCCGGCTCTGACAATCGCCGTTAAGAGTAGCTATATAAAGAGTCTATGAAGTAGGCCTAAGAAGTGGCAATTTGTAGAGTTGTAGCAGTTATGACGGAGAAAGAGCGAGAGCCAATTCCCGCAATTGACGATAATTGCTGGTTTTTGACGGGCCCTACAGCCAGTGGGAAAACTAGTGCTGCGCTGTTATTAGCGGAGCGAATAGATGCAGAAATTATTTCCTTAGACTCGATGGCCATCTATCGAGGCATGAACATAGGAACAGCTAAGCCGACTCTGCAGGAACGTTCCCGTGTCGTTCATCACATGATCGATATCCTTGATCCGGATGAACCATTTAGTGTTGCTGCATACTTGATACACGCTCATCGTATTGTGGATGAAATTATTCAGCGAGGTAAGAAGGTCCTTTTTGTCGGGGGCACGCCGATGTACCTGAAGGTATTGCTTCGCGGTATTTTTGGTGGTCCGGCAGCTGATTGGGAGTTTCGTAAACAAGTGGAAGAACAGGTTGAGCTACACGGCAAAGAAGCTTTGCATCGTCAGTTGGCCATGATTGATCCAATTTCAGCTCACAAATTCCATCCAAATGACATTCGCCGTGTGACGCGTGCTTTGGAGGTTTATCATCTTACAGGGCAGCCGATCAGCCATCAGCAACAGGAGTTTGAAAGTCAGAACAGTTCGGGTAAGAAATTTGTCTTTCAGTTGAGTTGGCCACGCAAAATTCTTCACCAGCGAATCGAAGACCGTGTCGAAGCGATGTTCAAGGCTGGCTTGGTCCGCGAAGTCGAATCTTTATTAGAGTCCTATCGGGAATTGGGGAGGACGGCATTGCAAGCTGTTGGTTACCGCGAAGTTGTCGAATATTTGCAGGGAGAGCGGGGGTTTGATGAAACTAAACAACAGGTGGTCCATCATACGCGACGCTTTGCGCGCCGGCAGGAAACTTGGTTTCGAGGGTTCTCGGAGTGCCGGCAAATTATGATGAACAAAGATTTGTCGTCGGTCGATGTCGTCGAACAGATTCTAGGGTTGGCTAAACAGGTTGAATAACCCTGTTAAAGCTGCCTTTTGTAGATCTGCAATGCAAAGTAAAATAGTTCTTTGGCGAGAGGCCAGCTTGCGTCTTAGTAAGTAATTGAAAAATAAAAAATTGAAGGGAATCACGGTGTTTCGTACTCATACCTGCGGTGAATTGCGATCAGGAAATATCGATCAGGAAGTCACATTATGTGGCTGGGTGGACAGTTCCCGAGACCATGGTGGAGCGGTGTTTATTGATCTTCGTGATCGATATGGAAAAACCCAAATCGTTTTTGGCCCCGAAAGTGGCTTAGTTGATGCTGGGAGTGCCTTACGTAATGAAGACGTGATTAAGGTCGTTGGTAAGGTGGCTCACCGTCCGGAGGGTACGGTCAATGAAAAGCTGCCGACCGGTGAAGTAGAATTGCGGGTCACTGAGTTGCAGGTGTTCAATAAGAGCGAAACTCCACCATTCACACCATCGCAGCAGGAATTGCCTGGTGAGGATTTAAGATTGAAATATCGCTATCTGGATTTGCGCCGGAAAGAGATGCAGGAAACGCTGATACTGCGAAGCAGCATTATCAAGATGATGCGTGACTACTTTGAGGTGAATGACTTCATTGATGTGGAAACGCCAATTCTTGGGCGGAGCACTCCTGAAGGAGCTCGTGACTATTTGGTACCAAGCCGTGTCCACCATGGGCAGTTTTATGCTCTGCCTCAGTCGCCTCAGCTTTATAAACAAATCATGATGGTCGCTGGATACGATCGTTACGTTCAGGTGGCAAGATGTTTTCGTGACGAAGACCTACGCGCTGACCGTCAACCTGAATTTACACAGCTAGACGTGGAAATGTCTTTTGTTGATCAGGATGATGTGATTGGAATGATCGACGGCCTGATGCAAAAAATGGCCAAAGAGCTCAAGGATATTGATTTACAGTTGCCTCTGGCACGCATGACCTATGATGAAGCGATGGAACGATTTGGCTCAGATGCCCCGGATCTTCGGTTTGGGATGGAACTGGTTAATTGTTCTGATCTGGCCGCCAAAGCCGAGTTCAGAGTGTTCTCGGGCGCCGTGGAGTCGGGTGGAGTTGTCCGGGGGATTAATGCCAAAGGAGCTGCCGGTAATTATTCCCGTAAAGATATCGATGGAATGACTGAATGGGTTAAACAGGACTTTGGAGCCAAGGGGTTGGCATGGTTCCGCGTGGAGGAAGACGGGTCACTATGGTCTCCTATCTCTAAAAATTTCGCTGACGAATTACTGATAGAGTTTGCCGAACGTATGGAAGCTGAAGTTGGCGACATTATGTTCTTTATCGCGGATACTTATGAAGTTAGTTGTAAGGCGTTGTCCGCTTTACGTAAGCGTTTGGGTGCGGAATTGAATCTTTACGACCCCAAGGAAATGCACTTCTCCTGGGTCGTTGAATTCCCCATGTTTGAATTTGATAATCAGGAGGATCGTTGGGTCGCAATGCATCATCCGTTTACCGCTCCGCGTCCACAAGACATCGACTTACTGCAGACAGCTCCAGGTGAAGCCCGAGCCATTGCCTATGACCTCATTATCAATGGTTACGAAGCAGGTGGCGGCACGATTCGTATTCATGATCGCCAGGAACAAGCCCGGGTGTTTGAACTGTTGGGGATTGATAAGGAAACCGCTGCAGATCGTTTTGGATTTTTGTTGGAAGCGTTGCAATTTGGAGCGCCACCACATGGTGGAATTGCACTGGGAATCGATCGTTGTGTGATGTTGTTTGGCGAACTTGATAATATCCGAGATGTGATCGCCTTCCCGAAGACTCAGAAGGCCTCTGATATGATGACAGGTGCTCCGGGCAATGTGGAGACGAAACAGTTAGGTGAGTTGAATTTGCGAGTCGTTCATCCCGACTGAATCTAGGCAGTGCGCCGGGCTTCTTCGGCGTTGTGCATCACGTCAAGAACGGCTTGGACGTCCTGTGGGGAAGGATCTCCCCAATCGTCTTCATATTCAAAAATGTCTGCAACATTCTGCGAACCATAACGAGCATCTGCGATTTCAAACTGGCTGGGTGTTATCTGGGCCGGGTGTTCAAATCCACAGGCATGGGTTAGCTGCATGATTTCTTTACGAAGAGTAACGAGGTAATTTGCCAACCGATTTGACTTTAGAGTTGGATCCAAGCCTCGCATCAACCATTTACTTTGAGTTGCGACCCCGGTAGGACAATGGCCGGAATGGCATTTTTGAGCCTGAATACAACCGATTGCTAACATCGGTTCACGAGCGATGCTTAATGCGTCGCAGCCGAGTGATAATGCTAGTAACCCGGTTTCGGGGAATCCGAGTTTGCCTGAGCCCATAAAGAAGATCCTATCGGCAAGATTAGCTTCTTCGAACCTGCGATAGACCCTTGTGAACCCAAGTTTGAATGGCAGTGCAACATGATCGGAAAAGGCCAGCGGGGCCGCTCCTGTGCCACCTTCGGAACCGTCGATCGCGATGTAATCGACGCCCCGCGTACCACTACTCATTTGTGAAATCAGTTCATCCCAGAAACTCATTTCACCGACCGCACTTTTGATACCAATAGGAAGTCCACTGAGATCGGCGAGTCGCTCCACGAAGTCAAGCATTTGGTCGACATTGGAGAAAGCTGAGTGGAAGGCAGGACTCGCACAATCTTTACCAACGGGGATGCCGCGAATTTTAGCAATTTCCGGAGTGACCTTGGCCCCGGGTAACATTCCGCCGAGGCCGGGTTTGGCACCCTGGCTAAACTTGATTTCAATGGCTTTGACTTTGTCTCCTGCCTTCCCCAGTGTTTGCTTGAACGTTTCTTCACTGAATCCTCCGTCGGCAGCACGGGCACCAAAGTAGCCCGTCCCTAATTGCCAAATGAGGTTTCCGCCCTTCATGTGGAACGGGCTGATGCCTCCTTCGCCGGTGTTGTGGAGACAGTTGGCTTGTGCACAGCCCAGATTGATGGACTCAACGGCCGTGGAACTTAAAGATCCGTAACTCATTGCGGAAATGTTAACGATGGAGTCCGGCCGAAACTGATGTTTCCTATCTCGATACCGGCCCATAACTTTGGCTGCCGGAATGGAATGTTGTGCGTCATAGCCGGGCTCGTTTTTTCTGATCGTGGAGATTGGGAACGCGGAGTGTTTAATAATGAGGTGATTAGGAGATAGCTCAACGTCTTTATCGGTTCCAAATCCGAAGTAGTTGTTCTGGAGTTTAGCTGACGCATAAACCCAACGGCGTTGGTCTCTTGAGAATGGGCGTTCTTCATTGTTGCTGGTAACGATGTACTGGCGTAATTCAGGGCCGATGGTTTCCAGCCAATATCGTAAACGGCCTATAAGCGGGAAGTTGCGTAAAATGGTGTGTTTTTTTTGAGTGACGTCGCGAATGGCTACCAACATTAAAAGTAGTCCGGATGCAGCGAGGGTCCATTGCCACCAGTTCAGGATGTCCGGCATATGAAATCTTTCTTTTCTGTTTTAGCTTTATATCACCCGAGCCCATGCAATGTACTGTTTTTAGTATGCTTAAGGCAAAGTGAATTTCCAAAATAGCAGTCAATTTAGAATCCGTTTATGTGACCACTGGTCAAGTTGAGTGTTAACCTTCAGAATAGATTTGGGTTTGAATCACTCGGTAGCTATTAACAGGATGTAATAAACGCAATGGCAAAGAAATCAATTGCTCAGGTGGAGGTGGCTGGGAAGTCTGTTCTGATGCGAGTCGACTTTAACGTTCCGCTTAATGATGAGTTGCAGATAACAGATGATCGGCGCATCCAAATGGCTTTGCCTTCCATTAAATCGGTTATAGAGCGTGGTGGACGCGTGGTCTTGATGAGTCACCTTGGCCGTCCTCAGGGCGACGGAAAGGATCATCGTTTTAGTTTAGTTCCTGCGGCCACACGTTTAGGTGAACTGTTAGGTATTGAGGTGGCGATGGCGACAGATACTGTAGGTGAAGATGCTGTTGCGAAAGTCGAACAATTGACCGATGGTGGTGTCTTAGTTTTGGAAAATCTGCGTTTTAACCCCGGTGAAAAATCTGGATGCAGTGAATTTGCGGCCCAATTGGCAGCCTTTGGAGATGTTTATTGCAATGATGCCTTTGGCACTTGCCATCGTACGGATGCAAGTATGGTCGCCGTTCCTCAGGCCATGGAAGGCCAACCTCGTGTTGTTGGTTTTCTCGTAGCAAAAGAAATCCAATATTTGTCCGACGCGATCAGTAACCCTGAAAGACCATTCGTTGCCATTTTGGGCGGGGCTAAAGTCTCAGATAAAATTACTGTCATCAATAAACTTTTAGAGGTCTGTGATAGCGTCCTTATCGGTGGAGCTATGGCTTATACCTTTGCTATGGCAAAAGGTGGTAACGTTGGCAAGAGTCTTGTGGAGCCTGATAAAATTGAACTGGCCGCTGAGTTGATCGCTAAAGGGGGCGACAAGTTGGTCCTTCCGGTAGATACTCACTGCGGAGACGATTTTAGTTCGGATTGTAACAAACAAGTGGTTCAGTTCGGTGAAATCGCAGAGGAGTTTGAAGGTTTAGATATCGGTCCGCAAACGGCAGAAGCTTACGCGTCGATTTTATTGGACGCAAAAATTGTCGTTTGGAACGGTCCGATGGGGGTTTTCGAAATGCCGCCTTTTGATGGCGGTACCAAGCGAGTTGCAGAAGCGATTGCCGCTAGTGAAGCGATAAGTATTATCGGTGGTGGTGATAGCGCCGCAGCAATTCAGCAACTTGGCTTCGCTGAACAGGTCTCCCATGTCAGTACAGGCGGGGGAGCCAGTCTCGCGATGCTGGAGGGCCGTCGTTTTGAAGCGGTTGAACTGCTTGATGACTAAGGCGGGGTTGCCGTAAATGCAGCCTCGAAATAGGCCTGCACGTTTGGTGTAACCGCCCAGGCCCATCGTTGTTATTTGTCGACGATTTCGATTTTGATCTCGTCGCTATTGGCTCGCAACTCCGGAGCATACATGGCATAGCCAATGGTTGGCAACGCGGAGAACTTGCCAGGGATTTCAGCTCTTATCTGGTAAGTGAAACTGTGCTTGCCGCGGCTAATGTGATGCAGGAAGTAGTTGACGCTTTCGTCCCGCATTTCCCGGTAAGCACTGAGTCCGGAATAAACCCAGCCGCTGCGAAGGTCCACCGGTTCTACCCCGGCTGCTTTACGATCTTCGAACATTAAGTATTCGTAGTCGTTTTTACTTTCCAAGAGAAGTTCGACTTCGATAAGGTCTCCACTCTCCACTTGGTCACCCGATTGGATCGGGATTCGTTGGTAGTTTTCCTTCTTTTGTTGCACCACCTGTCCGCGATTCCCTGCAACGTCGATGTCTTTATGGTCAGCCACTAATTTGTAATAGCGACGTTCCACCTTAATTTCGAGGCCGGCTTTTTCAATGAAGTCCTCTAGGGTGAAGTTGGTGGAGTATACGTTGAAGTAAACGGGGCCTTTCCTTGTCGTCGCAATTCTACAGTGTGCTTCCCAGAGGTTACTTCTTCTGCCTTGAGAATCAGTTTGTTATCGAAGGAGAAAAGATTGGAGGTGTTGATTTTGACTTCCTTGTGCTTTTTCCCGTCCAGCCAGACTTCAACCGTCATGTCAGGTGCTGCTTCCCCAGTTGCCTTTAGGTATTCGGAGAATGCTTCAATGCAAAGTGATGTGTCACGAGTCGACTTCCAATAGGTTGCGTGCTTACGATTGTTGAGAAGGTATTTCACCAAACGAGATGCTTGCTGGCTTTGCGGTTTGACGCGCGCCAACAGCTTCAGGTAAAACGCATTCGTTTCAATTTCGTCCCCGTGCCAGTACCACCAGGCATGTCCGGCTGGCAGTTCCAGATAGGCAGTCTCGTTTGCTTCGTCCTGAATCAGAAATTGTTCGATGTTGCGAACGACCATAGTTAGTCGATCCTGATGAGCAACGGTTTCCAACCCTAGTCCAAAAGTTACGAGCCCATAGACTGACAATTTGGTGCGGTCGCGATATAGGAAGTCCTGCATTTCAGTGTTGTTAACATCCGCTTCTGCCAGAATCATATAGATAAGCGCATCCCGATTGTCTGCGAAGAGTTTGTAGGGGTTTGTTTTTGTTGCGGCGTGTTTGAGTTTTTCCACTTCAGTGTCCTGGTGGTTTCTCAGCCAGTTGATCCCTCGAACGATAACCTCGGCATCCAGGTCGATGCCGTTTTGGCGGGCTACCTGTAGTCCGTGAATTACCATGGCGGTCGTGTGGGGATAGCTGCCTTGCTGCCCACCGCCGAACCATCCCCAGCCGCCGTCCGGATTTTGCATGTTCGTCAGACGAGTGACGCCGGTCGCTACGATTTTTTGCATTTCCGTTTGACTGAATACGGGATTGCGATCAAATCTCTTCCATTGTTTTGCCCGTTCTTTGTCGTTGCCGATCTCCTGGGCATTTAAGTTGGTTCGCTTGGCTCTTAGATCTTCGAGATTTAAGTCCATGTTCAGCAGCGTTTGTTGAGTGATCGCTGCTGGGAGGAACCGATTGAGAGTTTGCTCAGTACAACCGTAGGGATAATCGAGCATGTAGGGTAAGGCGTCCACCATAGCGGCAGCCAGGGTTGGGGAGTATCGTACTTCCAGAACCGATTGTTCTGTTTTACGTTCTTCCGGAACGGTAAAGCTAAGTTGGGCATTATTCTGATCCGGACGGATCGTTCCGGCCCAGGATTCAGTTTTTAAGATGCCATGAACATAAACAGGGAATGACATTTGAACGGCATCGGACTCTTCATTAGTCAAAGCCTGCAGTTGAATGGTTGTCTGGCCCTCCCCTTTCACCTTGACCATCCAGTCAACGCGAGTTTCACCATTAGGCTGGACGTTCACTTTGCGTTCAATTTGATCCAGAGGGACTAAGTATTCACCATCGACGATCAATTTAGTGGTTACCAATTTCTCCGCCTCCAGATAGTTATGCACGTTGGCCGAAATCATAACTTCGTCTGTGTCAGTGAAGAACCTTGGAGCTTGGAGCCGTACAATCAGGTCTTTGCGTGTGATGACCTCGGTGTGCCCCTCGCCAACATTGGTGCCATGCCCCAGAGCCCAGACATTCACTTTCCAAGTGGTCAGGTTTTCCGGCATTTCAAACTCAACTTCAGCTAGGCCCTCTTTGTCAGTGGATAATGTTCCTACCCAGAGAGCTGTGTCAGCAAAATTCTCTCGTACGGCGGCTTCGACGTTGGGAGCTTGTGTTACAGACTGGTTTGATCCATTTTGAGCATTGCTTCGTTGATCGAAGCTGGCGTTGAGTGCTGCTGGGGAGCCGGCCATGGCCGAATCAGCCATGGCCTCGCCCTCCGTCATTGCCATCTCGGCTAGGGGGGCGCCCCTAGCACCTCCTCCCATGCCTCCCATACGTCGGGGAGCAGACTTTTGAAACGACTGATAGAGACCGAGGGTTTCCGTTTCGAACGATTGCTCCAAATCGTCTGCCACCGTGCTTCCAAAGACACCTAGTGGCCCCATTGTTTCGCCTCTGAGTGGGACTCGTTCGTTGGAATAACGGTTTAGGTTGGATTCATGGCGAGGATTGTGATTGCGGCGCCACTTCCAGAAAAATTCCTGAATATCTGGAACATTGGTACCACCGGATATATATTCCACGGACTTGTCGTAGATAGACACGATCGTCGAGCCTTCAAATGGTTTTCCGGCATAGTCGGTGAGCCGAACTTTGACCGTTCCCTTTTCACCGGGTTTGTAGGTTTCAGCGGAAGGTTCAACCTCGACGTTGATAACTCGTTTTTCAGGTGGGACAACGATTTCTTTAGCGGATTGGAAGATCCGACCGTTAGCGACGGTAACCGCCTCGACAAAGAAATTTGGCATGTCTTTTCGAATGACGGTGATTTCTTCAACCGTACTCTTGCCACGTAGATCAATTCGCTTTGGTGGTAAATAAATACCATTAGATGGCCGGACGAATAAGAGAACGGTACCATTCCGGCGATTGGTATTGATTTGTAGTTTCACCGTATCACCCGGACGGTATTCTGCTTTGTCGGGAATTAACTCAAGGTCGCTAAAGCGAAAGTCTCCACCATCAAAACCGTCACCGATGACGGTGAAAATATAGCCTCCTTCGACGACGTGTCCGTTTGTGTCATCGACTTCATAGGAGATACGATATTGTCCCTTTTCCTTTGCCTTGATCTGTTGACTTGCCAATCCTTGTTTGTCAGTGTCGAGATTCCAGGTTTGGACCACTTTTTCAACAGGTTCATTGTTGCGGTTGTAGGCGACTTTCAGGAGGCGTAGCTTACCCTTACCCTGAACTGGGCGACTGTCGAGTGTTTTTGCATGAAAGCTAGCATTAATGGTATCACCAGAGTGATAATAACCGCGGTCGACCCAGCTAAAGACCGTAAATGGCTTACGAGTCGCCAGTACCGAACCGTTACCGATAATGGTTCGTCGAGATTGGTCACGCACTTCAGCAATAATTTCGTACCGTTGGTCACTGTCGGGGTGAAGTTCTTTGGCAATGGTAGTGTCGATTTCCAGTTCAACGGTGCCATCTTCGGTGAGTTCGACTTCCTGTTGGCTGATCAATTCCGGTGGATTGTGGGGAGTACCGTACCACCAGGGCATCGGTCTCATACAGCCGACCCATTTATTCCATCCGGGGTACCAGGGGTAGTCATAGCTGTACCACCAATATCCTGGCCCAAAGCACCAGTCCCAAGCCCGGTTGGGGTACCAGTTTTGACTGTGATTGTATCGACGAATCGTGACTTTGACGGTTCCTTCCGTAACTGGGGCCCCAAAATAATAGTTTGCTTTCACCTTAGCTTTGATCACTTCACCAAGAGCGACAGGCTTATCAGGAGCCTCTACCGTGACTTCATACTCTGGTTTCTTGTACTCTTCGACTCGGAAAGTGTTGCCACCGGAAATTTGGTTCGGACCGATTCCGCGTACGTGGAATCGGTAGACACCTAGCATGGCATCCTCTGGTGCTTGCCAGTCAAATTCAAAACCGCCGTATTCGTCTGTTTTTACATTCTTGGTGAGTATTTTTTCACCTCGGGGGTTATGAAGTTCCAAAGAGGCTGAGATGTTCGCAAATTGACTTGTATCGTCCTTGTCATATTGGGCGTTACGAAGCCAGAATTTAGATTTCACCGTTTGGTTAGGACGATAAACTGGTCGGTCGGTGACGATAAACACTTTACTTTGCTTGTATTCCTGATCATGGATTTGTCCGTACCAAATTCCATGAAACCCGAGGTATGCAAAGCGACCGCTTCCGTCTCGGGCAGTCGTAATCCACTGGTAATTTGTGGGTGCTAAGTTTTTGCTGACATTGACGATGCCATTCTCGTCCGCTGTTTCCACGAATCTTTTTACGAGGTTTTCATTTTTCCCGTCTTTGGTGCGGGTTTGACGGAAGCCAAAGAATTCAAGTTTAGTATTGGGGAGTGGCTTACCAGTGACAGAATCCGCCAAGTAGAACATCTGACCGTCGTCGGTTGCCATTTTCAACATGGAGGTGTTGTTTAGCCAATAAACAATTGAACTGGTGTTGCCGTTATCTACCGTGGCTGTGATTTTATAGGCGCCCGTTTCTTTGATAGGGACTTCGACGGTGATACGTTTGTCGTAATGCGATTTTCGAGGCTTCAGGTCCAGTGACCATTCGTTTACTTGTTCGTTGATATAACGTGCAGCATTCTGACTGTAGATCAGCTGGGTAAGGTTATTAACTGCGTATCGTATGGCTCTACCTCGATCATCGGGGACTTGATTCATCTCGATGTGCGTCTGAACATCGGCCAGTAATTTAGGTACATCAATCTTGTAAGCGGTGAAGGTGACTTTTTGGGCATTGCGAAACTTGTATGTAAATACATTTTGTTCATTGGTTGTTTGTCCGGAAATTGGATCGAAGGCTCCCCAATTTCCAACAATGGCTTTGAGCATACGTGGAAGTCCTGAGTTCTTTGCCGTCTGAGGATGTCGCTTGATGCAGTTGCTTAGTACTTCAGCAGCTTTAGGATATTGGCGGCGGTTTTGGAAGACTCGCGCTAACGTTGTGCTGGCCTGCAGGACATAGGCCGATTGTGTATCATCTTCTGCGGCAGCAATGTCCTTAAGAATTCGTACGAAATTGAATTCGTCTGGAAGTTCGAATCGCTTGATCCCGGTGGCAAGTTGAGCAATTGTTTCAGTCTCGCTGAGCGAGGTGAGCGCATATCGACCCGTGTTTGGGTTTTCTTCATTATCCTGAACCTGCCGTCCTACAAATCCTGCACCAAATTGCTGCATCGTTTGCACGCCAAATTGGCTCTGAAGGAACTGAGCCCATAGGTATTGGGTGTACACCCTCTGAGGTGGATGGACTAGACCTGCCTGAGTGAGAGCCCAGCGGTAGCGTTCGCCATCCGATTTGGCAGCATTCCAGCTTTTGGGTAAGTAGTGGAAAACAGGGTTGTTTTGTTTGTCGACAGGCGCCCCCCGGCCCCCATTACCCGAACCGTAACCATTCCCGTAGTCAGGCAATTCATCAAGATTCGTCAGAGCCTGCATCCGCCAGGCGCCTTGATAATTCTGCCAGGCCTGAGCGAACTGCACAAGGAATTTGGAGACATCATTCTTGTTGGAGTCCTGTAATGCCAAGGGCATTGCTTGGGTGAGCAATTGTAAACTACGAATGCGGTCACGTTCCTGACTGTTGCGGGCAGCACCACTCATCCGCTGAGGTGCTCGCTGGAACTTGTTGTCAATGAGGATCCCATATTTAGGAGCAGATTGGTATTGTCCGGCAACCGCTTGCAGCACTCGCCAGTCATTGCCCTGAGCGACAATGACTTCTTCAATGAGCTTGTCCCACTGAGAGTAATATCTCATGCGTTGAATACATTGGTAAAGGAAGGATAGATCACTAACCAATGGCTGGCCACCAGCCTTGGGGTTGGTAGCGATTTTTACGTAAGACTCGTAGGCTTCCTTGTAATTCCCTTCTTCGTACAGTTTTCGGGCTTTATTACGCTCCTCGGCAGCAATGCTATCCGAACTATCGGCGACAACAGTTTGCGTTCCGATGGCCGGTTGAAGTACCTGAGTAATATTTTGAGAAAACGGGTTTTGTTGTCCGGCGAAACTGTAGTAAGAAGTAGCTGCTATTACGAGAACGGCAGTCAAACTGAGGCTTATTGCGAGAAAACGTTGCATGTTAGTATTCCAAAACCTATGGGAAAGGGCATTCAATGCTCTTGATTCATTTAATTGAGTGTAATACTTTGACGGGATTTAATGGTTGTGAGTTCCCTGTTTCTGTAAAAAACATAAAAGTGATTTGGTGAGTACAGATGATCGTATGATACGTTTAAGTATAGGATTCTTGTGAATGGTAGAGGGAACCATTTGCGGATAATCGAGATCTCGTGAAGCAGTGGAAAAAGAACGGTGCAGACATGAGCTCGGTTTAAGGAACAGAATGTTGATGAGTGAACAGATAAATCCATATAATCTCTTTCTCGGCTTGGACACGGCGCCAAAGAAACCGAACTATTATCAGTTGCTGGGATTGGCACAGGGTGAGCGAGATGAAGCAAGTATTGCGCGCGGATGCGAAGAGTCGTTAGCAAAGGTTCGGGGGTTTAAGCCCGGTGCCAATGCACGCATCTGGTTGGCTATTCTCGACGAAATCTCGGATGCTAAGGCGACGTTGACTGATTTTGAGCTGCGTCGTGCCTATGACCAGCAACTAGCAGCAGGAGCACAGCCTGAAGAGTTAGAGTTGGTAATGCTGGATGGGCCTGTGGATGCGGTTACTTCGGTAGATCGTGAGATTGCAGAAGTACCAGAAGAGCCTTCCGAGCAACCACCGTCTTTAGCCGATCAGTTAGTGCCATCACATCTGAGAGCGGCCAATGCAACTTCAGTTCCCCAGGCGGAGTCCATTGTGACTTCGGCGACAACTCCCGTGTTTCCTCGTCCTCAGATTCCAGTGGCTGTCGAAGTGCCAATGTCCGTGGGCACGGCTCAGTCTGTCGAGCCTGACGCAGTTTCTGGAGGAGTACCGGTAAATCAGGATTCGGGATTATCACTAGACAACGGCAATCGCTCAAAAAATAGCCGACGGCGTTCAAAGAGACGTTCTAAGCA
>Ga0115011_10000272_pt1 | contig 45917 bp, 47 predicted proteins | sample TroAtlMetagenome_2_FD_88705 | JGI IMG/M metagenome (GOLD analysis project Ga0115011, IMG submission 88705) | Marine eukaryotic phytoplankton communities from Atlantic Ocean - Tropical Atlantic ANT8 Metagenome | ecosystem: Environmental > Aquatic > Marine > Oceanic | place: Tropical Atlantic... | reverse complement strand
TGTGGACGTGATGCCAGTTGTGCCCTCATTAAATTTGTAATATACACCAAGTGTTGTATTGGAGATATCAGTATTACTGCCACCACCTAAGTCAGTAAAATAGTTTAGTGCTATTTCTTTAGAATTTCTTGAAGTCTTCCAAAATCTAAATTCGTCGATAGAGCCAGCAAGTTTACCAGCACCAGCAGCACTAAATGGCGAAGATGCTGAAGCTTGTGTTACTAAAGAGCCTATGCGACCAATCATCTTTGAGGTTGTGATATCGCCGGGTGAACGACTTTTTACATCGGTATAGATGTTTGTGTCGTCCAATTTACCATCAACATATAGTTTTGATACAAAAGTGCTACCAGAATTATAAAACCTGAACGCGTAGTGGTGCCAATTAGCTAACGAAGTTAGCGTAGTTTTAGCACCTATAGAAGATGTTAATGGATGTGCAGTGGGCGGCATTGCTGGGAGGCCCAAATCAACTGAACCAGACTGGACTGTAATCCTAAAGGGTGTCTCATTTGCTCCCACACCGCCGGTAAGTTCTATTCTTAATCTGCCGTAACCAGTATCGCCAATAGAAACATTATTCCATAAATCAAAAATAACTTGTTTGCCAGTTTTAGCCATTGTAAAACCATCATGTTTAAACCAAAACTCTACTGTGACTCCATCATTAAAATCAGATCTCAAGTTTGATGTTCTGGTACCGGAACCATAGTCGGAGGGCAGTCCTTCAAAGGTATAAGGCTCTTCTTGATATTTGTTGGCGCTTTGAAATTTGTTGTTAAACGGATTATTTACAAGCGATGATAAGTTAGAGCCACTTAAACCGGGGCCGGGACCACCTTTAAAAGTAATGTGTTCTAAGTTATTTGGTAGACCGTACCCTTGAGACAAACTACCGTTGAGAGTACCCCAGCCGGCAGCTGATATAGTAGCAAAACCATTAAATCTAGGGTACAGATTGTTAAAGATATATTTTTCACCATCTATTAATCTGTTATAGAAGTCGTTCTTTTCAGCTTGAGAACCATCGTATGGGTAATAATCGACAATTCTCTTGAGAGAGCCTTCGTAAAACAATTCAGCAGAGCCAAACTTAACAAAGTTAGAAGGCTCATTATAATCAATTTGTGGGATGTAAGTATTCTTTTGTACTTCTAGAAGGGAAGCATTTCTAAATGACTCAACATCTTTGTAATATTCTTTATCTGTCGAATATTCCACATACTTGTTTTCATTGTTGCGAAAATCTGTGAATAAACTTTTAATGCTCATAATTTAACTTACTCATTATACATAATTATTAGACAATCTTAAATTTAAATTGATTGTTTTGTTCTTTCCACTTTTTTAGTCTATCATCATAAAAAGCGAAACTAAACCTATATTGATATCCGGGCTCAAGAATGCTCATATCAAAATCAAAATAATTTCCTTCATTATCATATGATAAAACAGTATGATTGTCGGATCCTGTGCCGTGTGGCACGACTAATAAATTATCTATTATTCTCGTTACCGAGTATGACGCGCTTTGTATATTAGTAGTCGCAACTGCTTGATTAGCTTTGGTATATATTGTTGGGCTCCAATTTTTAGAACGAACAAACAAATTAAATCTTTCTTTTTGTTTAGATGAATATTCTTCTTGTAAATTTGTAATTTTAATTACAAAATTATCCTGAGCTTGGGTAACTGAAGCTTCATGCAATTTAGGAGTTATTGAACCAGTAAAATATTGCTGTGTTGTTTTTGATGCGTCCGTAGCAGAATCAGAACCAGAAAACCACACGTCATATAGAGGGCTAGTTGAAGACGAAACAATTCCAACAGAGCAGGAATATATTCCTGTTGACACATAACCGCCCGTAAGTGCAGTTTTACCGTTATAGAGACTAAGTGCTGAACCAGAAGGGCTGTCGTTTGCTGCTGAACCTGAGAACAAGCTGACACATAATTTGCCTGTTCCAATGGAAGGGATATTTGTAAGTCTACCTCTGATAAAATTATAAATATAAATTGTATTTAGATTATCTGCTGCAGGAGCAAGTGAACTGCTAAAATAAAAATCGCTTCGATGATCTCTTGTTGTTGAATCCCAACGTGCTTCAATAAATGGCTTCTTAAAATAATACTGCGTGCCGCGTGCAAAAAATCTTTTAGTATAATATGACTCTTTGGCGCCATTTGTGTTATTCAAAACACTACCGCTATTGGCGCCGGCAGAACCTGAAAAGTATGCTTCGTAGCTTGACGACAGAAATACACCAACACCATAATTTTGAACAGTTCCAGATATCCAACTTTCAACAAGGGGGGTAATGTTAACTTCTAAATCTTCAATACCATTTTTAAAAGTCTGTTCGTATATTAAGTTAGTATTTGTAGTGATATAATCACCGCCGGGCTTAATCCAAGCGGATGTGTTAGATGCGGATAGCCAGTTTGAGCCGGGATTGCCGTTTGTTACATCTGAGTAATTCTCTAGGTCCAGCCCTTCGCCCTCTTGCCACGATTGTGAAACAGGATATACAACAAGTTTATAATCTCTTGGCACTGTTTTTGAATGTTGTGCGTTAAACAATCTTAAATAAAAGTTTACACTTCCGCTTTGCGGTACAATTCCCAATGTCCTATCGTCCGAAATTGAAGAAATCGGAAATTGAACCAATATTCTAGATAACTCTTGTGAACCAATATCAGTGGAGCTTGATGGTTGTTGGCGACCGTAAATAGAAAACGTTTCGATTACATCGGACAATCCTGCGTTAGAGCCTGTGCCTCTTGTGTTTAAACCTTTGTTAAACGCACTAACTATGGTATTGTCAGCCGATGCTGTATATCTCAATAACATTATGTAATTTTTCCTTTTATATCTGTCTCAGGAAATTTAATTTCAAAAATGCCGTTCTTAGGGCATACCAGTTGAGTGCCGTCAGGTGAAAAATTCTGGGATGTATCAAAATTTATGCTTGAGTAGGAGCCGCCAGTTTTGTTAACTATTGTTACCGATATGACGTCTAAGATATTTTGTGCCTTTTTAAGTTCAGAATAAATATCACTTATATAAAGAGGTTCACCAATAAAGAAGCCATCATTAAATTTATTTTTTATGATTTGTGCGGCTTCACCTAGGACAGTATTCTTATCGGCGCCGGAAATACATTTAATAACAAAATCAATACCTAAGTTAATAATATATGCATCCAGAATATCAACAGTATCATTAATCATCCTGTATTGATTTAACCAAGTTTTTAGATTAGATTTGATTGTTTGATTAGATGAAATTAGTTTTCCTTGTGAATCTTCTGACATGACATACAAATTAAGGTTTCTCTTTTGCGAATTTGGATCTTTTTGGGTACTCACTCTCTTAATACTACCAAACTTTGATGGCATTCTGTAGCATAAATTTTCATAATCTGCCTGAGTCACTGCTCTATTCTGTGTTGGGAACGTGTCATAGATGACATTTTTCAATTCTGTGTTGGTTAGATTAGCAGTATCTCCAGTAATTGGTGTTTCATTTTGTACTTCAACAGATGACATAATATTTGTTACAGTACCGGCATTAAGCTCACTTTCGTTTTCAAATTGAAGCGATATATTTTGTACCTTGTTGACTGCGGCGACAGCGACATTCGAATTACTAGGGTTTGTGGTTCTATAATTTATTGTAAGCACTGTGTTTGATGGCACAATACCAAAATTGGAATTTTTTGATATTTTTGAAGGATCAAAAGTGGTATCTGTTATATATGATTTACCAAAAACATTCACAGCAACATTTTGTGGACTTGCAATAACATTAGATTCATTCTCTTTGCCGCTACCGAATTGAATTACAGTAGAGTTATCCGAGTTTCTGAGAATCACAAATTTGCGCGACACAAGGTACGGCTTTAATATAGATGGTGTGTTATCGTTTTTAAAGTTTTTATTAGACATCTCTTTAAAAACCATATCTTGCGATAAGTAATCTACTTCAAAATATTCATTACCTGACGAATCAAAGACTGATATCACTTCAGATAAATTGGGAATGTTCAAATTAATTCTTTTAAACTTTTCATATGGACCACAGGTAACTTGCGTTTGTGCTAATTTACCTGATACTACATTTCCATATGCTTTTATGGCGTAGTGAGTGGGGGCGCCTGTCACATTATTTACTCTCGCAACAACAATTTGGTTACTTGTATCTTTAAAATCAACATTATCAGTTAGTGTGAACGATAAGCCAGTAGTTGAAGTAAAAACTGCACCTCTTTGCATTATAGGTATATATTGTTCATTTGGGCCCATACCGCTGACGTTTGCAGGGATCATTACATAAATCGCAACTGTTCCAAAAGTGGAGGGCCGGCCTGTGTTTTTGTAACCTAAAACCCTGCCGTGTCTAATAATATTGTTTTTCTGAAAAGCTGTGTCTAAAAAGGCCTCATTGACATTATAATCAATTGTGAGAGCCATTTGGTCAGCGACATAAGCTACAGCATCAATCATCAGGGCACCAAACGATGCATCGCTGAAATCTTGGAATGTGTCAGGGTAGAACCTTTCGGCTAATTCTAACAAGTCCTGCCTAATAGAACTGAATTCTTTGTTTGTATAATTAATCGGAAGATTTTTCTTTTCTTGATCAGACATTGTTGTTTCCTTTTATTAAATAGTAAATTCTAACAAATCTTTTATTCCTGCGTTCGGAATACTATATTCTATTTTAAAAGAAAGAGTGTTGTTATCTTGGGAAGTTTCTCTAAACAAAATATCTAGTATCGTTATAGCCGGTATATATGTAGCTACCTGTTCTCTAATACTGTTATCTAATTTTATTTGAGCACCTTCAGAAAAACCAGAAAATAAATATTGTATGGCACCAACACCAAAGTCGGGATCCATAACCTTTTCTCCGGGAATTGTTAAAATTAACATTTTTAAATTTTGCTTAAACATTTCTCTTACAGTTTTGATTGTAGCAAAACCTTCTGAGCTGTCTTTTTGGATTGGTAATTTGACGCCGATTGAAGACATTAGTATCCCTCAAGAAATAAATAGATGTTTAATCTTTTTTGGTGCAAAGTTTACCCTCTGCATTAAGTGGATTGGTTCTCAATAATCTACTTCTTTGCCACCACGATAGAAGACCAGCACCCGCTGGGAGCGTAAGATTACTTTTCAGATTACGCATTAATATTCTAGCTGCATCAAAGTCGTCATCGGTGGTTTGCCAATCGCGGCTGTTGTAATATGTTTTAAACATTTTTTTAATTCTGCTTTTTGAGTTTCGTAGCAATATTTTATCCCATTCATCCCACTCTCTTACAAAATTTGGGAACTTTGACGGCTTACGATCCTCGTAGTGTTCCCAGCCGGGAGTGTACTCATATCGATCAATACCTTTTTCTGGATCATCATCTACGTAATAAACTCTAATCCCGGGCTTTTTCTCAATATTATTTGCGTTAACATTGTTATCACCCTTCTCAACACTTATTTGTCCAATAGAAGGTAAAAATGATGCATCATTATAAATTGCCAATATAGCACTTATTTTATTTAAAGGGATTACATAATTTGTTACTGCTTTATAAATTTCATCATCTTTTAAATTATTTATTAAACAGTATAAAAGTTTAGAATTTGGCTCAATTGTTTGTGCCTTGGACACATCTAAATCTAGCGCATCAACTTCTACATTAGCTATCGTATACGGATCAGCGTGACCTACTATATAAACTTCAAAAATTAAGCCATGTCTAACTCCCAGTTTTCCTTCAAGGCCCACAATTCGTTTCGTCTTTTTAGGAGCTGCCTGAACGCCTGCAATGTCAGTTGGGCCGGGTGTGTCAGTTGGACTTGATTCGTGGTATATGCTGCGTTTTTGGAGGGGAGCATCACCGTAGTTAACTTGGGTTGATTGTTCTTCTGCGTATACAAAATCTAAGGTACCGGGATAGATATCGGAAATATTTTTACCTTGTGGGTTCGATCTAATAATTGCAGCTGCTTCATCAGGGTCATATTTTGTTCCATTAATGGAAGTGTATTTTCTTATAACAAACGGTTTACTTGCGTTGTAGGTTGGTTCAACGTTAATGCTTTTGATATCTCCAATTGGTATTATTTTTTTATCAGCATACAATGTTAGTTCATCGTGAGCTTCAGTACTGTGACTTTCTCCGACCATATATACCTGATTTCCATCTTCGTCTATGTGCACGTGATAATAACCTATATATGACTCACCATCAGGAGTAGACATTTCATTTCCATTAGTGTAATGGTTGGAACCACTTGTTGGCATGTCAACTGTTTCTTCTTTTATTACTTTATCAATTGAAAGCTCTTCAGCACCTTGTGCAAATTGAGTCAGGAAATAATTTTGTACATCATTTACTTGCGGCTTTATACCAACACTATCTAAATTTTTATTAAACTTAGCAGCCATAATATTTAATTCATCTCTAACAAATTCTTTAAGTACTAATTTGGCTTGATCTTCTACTTTTTTAATTGCTTCATATTTTCTTTCTTCTCGCCAGTTCTTAAGGGTCTGTAATTTTTGGGCACGGCGCGTTTCCCTAGCAGCTTTTAAATCATCGTAAAATGGGTAATTATATTTCTCTTGAGCGTTGTTAATCATATCTATCGCTGTTTGTACAGACGGCGGTGGTTCTAAATTTTCGTCGTCTATGAGGCGACCATAAGTTTGTACTGTTTGTTCCAAAAATGCATACCAGAACTCTTCGTCTTTAAATGGATTAAAAAATTCCCAGACGGCGCCTTGGGCATCTTTGAAGTCTCTTTCCATGTTTTCAACAACATAAGATGCAAACAAAGAGCTATAATTATCTTTTATTTCTGTGTTAAATGTTGTAAACGTTGCTATTCCTTTGATGAAGTGTACGCTGCTATAAATTCTAGCTGCGGCTTTTATTAGACCTTGGATGCCTGCTTTAGCATTTCTATTTAACACTCTAAAAAATGGATATTCAACGACACATTTTTCTTCGTATTTTAACCTTTGATCTTCAGGAATCATAGCATATGTTCTTGATATTTCTTCTTCAATTTCTTTAAAATCAATTAAATCAGTTAATTGTGGCTTACATGGGCCGGCTTCAGGGAAAATAACATCAACCATTCCAAGCCAGCCTTCTGTCTTAACAGGCTTAATAAAGATTTTTGGCTTCATATAAGAGCCACCATATATTTTTGGATCTAAGAAAAACACACGATTCTCTCTATTGGCACCTTGATTTTTTTCTTTGTGTTGCATATGGCTTATACCAAGGATCATATCATCGTTTTCAATATCTCTAGAACCACCATTGGGTTTCCCTTCCTCGTCATAATCAGTAACCTGTGCGTCTGCATACTCAGTACCGGCGGCCGATTTGGTTTGTCCCTTATTTACCACATATAATAAATCTTCTTCAGTTAAATCATCTATCTTGGCGCCAAACTGCCAAACGGCCTTTGTTGGGTTGCCAAGTGTATCTTCGGGGCCAGCGATTTCCTGTAGCATTGTGTTGAATGCAATGCTCATAAAATTATCATGGAATGTCTTAACAAGTGATAAATCAACTGAGGCGCCGTTATTATTCAATACGTCAGACAACAGCAACACTTGTGGAGCATAATCTGTGGGGATTTTTCCTACCTCAGAAAACTTTGTAAACTGTGATAGTTCTATGTCTTGCAAGCTATCATCAACAGATAAAAATTCAAAGAGTCTCTGGTTCTCTGGTTTAGTATTCGGTCTTTCTGTTAATTTTGTTCTTTCGTTAACCTTAATTCTAACGTTATCATCAGGTCTATTGACATAAAGTTTTTCTCCGGCAGAACCGGTAATTTGTGTAAAATCAGAAAAATAAGCCCTAACATCAATAGCATATTCATAATCTAAGTCTTTGTCTTTGCTGTTATCTTTATCTTCGTACGATAATTTAATATCAGCACTTTTCTTGCGGGCGCCTTTTGTGATTACGACTTTTTCAGTGTCCATCTCAACATCAAATTTTGCGTTATAACCAAAATCGGGCAGAACAAGAACATCAACATCAAGCCCGAGGCCGTCATTAAATCCTAATTCTTCAAACGTTCTTTTGAATACCTTAGCCTTATCAACATTACTTTGTTCATTTTTGCTCTTGTATATTACATTTGCTTGTTTCATTGTAAAAAATAAATCTTCTGCAACAAAGGCTGGGAATTGTCCTTCTTGTGAAACAGTCGGAGGAGTATCATCCTTAAAGAATAAAAAGATGTCTTCAGGTAATTCAAAATCTTGTTTCGTAGCTACATCGACATATGATGATTTCCTGAAAGCTTTTCTTCTGTGAGTGCTTAAAGGTTTTCCTTTTGTATCCGACAAGATCATATTCATTAAACCCCAGTCTGCATCATCGCTACCAAAAAACGTTAATAAGCCTCCATTGCCAAGCATATCTGTACAGAAGTCACCATGTAGTTGTTGAAATTGCTTGCTTAGTGCCTGATTAGCTGCTTTTTGAGCCTCTTCTGTTTCGAATGGAAAAACACCATCATCACAACCGGGCTCTGATACTAAAGGACCTATCTCATCCATAACAGCGTTGCCAACTCCGTGATTCATTGCGTTTGAAACTTGTTCTAAATCTTCTAAAAAATCATCTTGAAGACCACTGAACATGTTGTCACAATCTTCAGCGGTGGCTGTACCCTCTAAAAGCATGCAGTACCTATCTTTAAAATCCTGTTGCTGTTCAGGGGTGGAACATAGTGAAGGGTTTGCCGGTAAAAAATCGTCTTCTGGTAATTCATCTAAGAACGCTTGTATATTGGCGCGCGCGTTCATGGGCATAAGATTTCCAATGTTAGTAAACAGATCAGCTAAATCTTGTGGCGATGGGAACGCGTCTGCGAATTGAGGATATTGGTTGACCAGTAGTTCATATGCAACTGTTTGGAATTCTTCGCTGGCTCGACCATCAACTGCTTCAGCGACTTCTCGGCGAGAAACAGACGATGATAGGTCTGTTACAAAATTCTTGATAGCTTCAGAGTCTGAAAGGGCGGCGCCTCCGACTCCAAACTTAGCAAACATATCTGCAATTGTTGCATCGACTTTTGAATCATCAGCGGTACCACCACAAATTGCTTCTCTTATAACATCCTTAATTTGAGTGGGGGGCCCAAATGCTAATGAGGCAACATAACTACCAGTTGCTTCTAATGCCTTACAAATAGCATCGCCTATAATCTGACAAACCTTAACAAGCAGCCTCATTATAACTGCCATAATAGCGCGTTGGACGATAAGTAAAATTATGTAATAAATTGCCTTCATAATATCCGTAAAATCATTAATCCACGCGAACGGATTTACAAATTTTGGAATTTGTATTTCTTGAATGCTGCTGCAAAATGGTAAATCTACACTTTTTATAAAATCCATAAAACTTGGCTCGAACATGGGCGGTCGAGGACAATCAAATACAGCAATGATTTTCGCAATTATTTCGGCGCCGGGATATTGATTTAACATGTCCACTAAAGACAATAAATCTTCTGAATAGACCTCAATTAAAGCTGCTATATATGCTTGCATAACCGAGTTTGGATCTAATTGTTCTTGAGCCCCACCATTTAAACCTTTATCAAGCCTTTGTCCAATTGTTCTAAAGTCTTTAGGGGTAGCGCCTTCTTGGCTATAGATTTCGCGATAAGAAGCCACCGCTTCTCCATTATTACCTTGTTTTTGTTGTTCTTTGGCCGCTTTTCTAAACTCTTTATTTAGCCATGGCCTCTGTGGTTGTGAAAAGGCTATATCTCCAGAAAAAGAATCTTGTAGTAAATCTGGGTTTTGAGTTCCTGATTGGCCCGAGCTTTGCGCGCGATCATCAAGAGCCCTTGAAGCTTGAGCCATGTTGGAGTCTCTTGCGCCGGGTAGTTGACCTGCAGCAAATTTCTTTTTAACTAAAGCATCTAATTCTGCTTGCTTTTCTGGCGGTAATCCGATGAACATGTCTTCAAAGTTATCAATTGACATTGCAGTCAAAGTAGATTCTAGTGCCTTAGCGAGAGCTTGTTCTAATGTTAAACCTCCAAATAAACACTGTAGTGCACCGACCATGAAATCCATCAGGCCACACAATTTAACCCTTGAGAACCCATCTCGCCATAATTCTCTAAATTGTTTATCTGGATCGCCTCCCAGACCAACTTGGCTACCGATAAATGCAGCACACATTTGGGTGAAAATGTTGTTATCTTTTTCTAAAGTTTCAAAAGCTTGAGCATTAGCCATCGAAAAAACATTAGTTTTTGCATTTGTTTTTGGATCAATAACACTAAACAACTCAGGCCTGTTTTTTTCATTCATAATGAGGCCCATTTTTTCAAGTTCAGTATCTACGTCCATTAATGATTTTTTACAGGTATTTTTATGGAACTGGTATGCAATTGCATCACCTAAACTAAAGACATCATCAAGAACATCTTGGCCTAATTTCTTACCTTCTTCCAACAAGTTGTCCACTATACAAGAACCAATTGTTGGATCGCCGGCGGTCATGACTGGGCCATATGCTGCACTGCTGCTTGTAATCTTGGGATATGTGTATTTTTCTATAAACTCAGTCCAAGGTCTTTCGACACGAGCGCCTAGGAATGATTCTATTTCGTTTAGTTTTGTAAAATACGATATGGCGGTCTTATCTTTAAATGAAGATTTATTATTTAATGTTTCTAAAGAGGATGATTTATAAATAGTTGGTTTCCTACCACATACAGCCGTATATACTTTTAATTTATTTAGCTTATATTCTGACGTGAAGGTGAATTCTAGTTCGGTTACTCTTGGTTTAAATAAGCCCGGAGCGCCGGCGCCAAATATATTGTAACCTTTCGTGTTTAACCAGTCATCTAAATCAGTTAATATATTGGCCATTACAGACTTACCAAACATTCCAAAAAAGCCGGGATCACCATAGCGATCAAACTTCTTAGTAGTGAATGCTGAACCATCTTCAAAATAATATAACCCGCCTTCAACAGCTTGGAAAACTCTGTAGTATCTTGAGAAAAGATACATGCCCTTCCTAAACTTCATCAATTTTGTGAAAAGCTCATCACCCTTATAGGAGATTACAATTGGGCCCGTATCCTCCTCATCCGTATCTTCTTCCGATGGTTCAACTGCATCTTGTATGAGGGCAAACTTGTCTACCGGAATCGAATATAAAAGTTTTAAATAGGAATTTGGTCTAGACTTTATAAAGTACTTTGTATATTGTATATGCGGCCTTAATTCCTCTATTGTTTCTTCACTTTCAAGTTTGTTAAACTTTTCGAATAATGATTTGATAGCAGTGATTTCATATTGTTCAAAAATATTATTCATGTTCTCTTCTGAACTAACCCCAGAAGGTGGTATAATATTTTGTATCGTTGTCTTAACAGTACATTGCATTGTACAATATTTTGCATTAAACCATGGATCATCAGTTTCTTGTTTTTTCCAAGAAGGGACAATGGCGTTAGGGTTTCGCTTGCAAGGTGGACAATTATTAGCTGTTACGATGTCTTCAGTTTCACACACATCTATTAAGCCATCATTGTTATTGTCTTGATATTTTAAAAATTTAGATTCTGCCATTATATTTCCTATGTTGCAAACACGTTTTGGCTAACAATGTATTTGCCGCCATATGGGGTTAAATAGTTAATTTTCCATAACTGCTTGCCAATTCTTAAGTGATGCAATGCATTATTTACAAAATTCAGGGCGCCCGTTACTGTTATTGGTGCAGCACCTGCTCGGTGTGGCTCAAGCCAAGTTATACCGGCAACTGATGTGAATGCCTCAGTGAAAAGAGCTAACCTATCTAAAGCACCTACTGTATAATCTAGAAGCTGGCCCAAGTCGTTTAGGGCGTCGGCAAGATTTTCTCCATATACAGTACCTTGGAGGGTTTCAACGTCTTCAGAAAGATTGAATAATCCCCCTAAAACCACTTTTTTAGTATCACTATTATTACCAGCTATCAATTCAATTGGTGCAGCAATAGGTATTGTGCCACCTAATGAGTTAGTTTCTCCATGTGGACCAAAACTAGAGAACGCATGTGAACGACCAGTGACAATTTTAACGCCTTCACGACCGATTATTCTTACCTTATCAGACTTGATTCCAATTGCGGCACGTGACGGTACCTTCTCTCCAAGTCTGGCGGCTGATTTACCTGATACCCCGGCCGCAAGTCCAAAGTTTAAATCTACATCAGTTAGTTGACTGATATATATTCTGGATGCGTCACAACCAAGATGTGGTTCAACTGCTTTAATTTTGCCTTTTGAAATATTGTCACTCTTGCAGGACATTCTTCCAACAACTATGTCAATTGTATTAGCGCCGGCGGCGCCTTTTCCACCCTTACCACTGGCTATGGTGCTTGGTCGGTCTCTACCAAAAACTATAGCTGCATTATTATTGCGGGCGCCTACAATTTTTTCGTTTCTGGCGCGAACAAAGTTTATTGTTGGTTCGGGCGGGTTAGTTTGAAAGATCCCTTGGTTAGACGATAACAAAGGGGGAGGCTCTCTGTTCGTAAAACCCTTAACCATTTCATCAAGAGGTGCCGCAAAATTTGGAACATCTAATGTTTCAGATTCTGTAAATTCTGAGATCTGACCCTTTGATCTTTCATAAGCCTCAGTAAGACTTTTTATAAATTCATCATTTGTTAGTTTCTTTTTTGACATTATTAACCTTCAGAGCTATTAGGGGGCGTTGCAGAAGCTATCGCTGCGGGTGAATATGGAGTTGCTTTAGAATTATACTTCATCACAACATAATATGGGTATCCACCAGCGTTCAAAGAATTTTTATCATTTTTATAAAAACCTTCGTTATCAATTTTTACCGATCGAGTCATCACTGAATTACCTAAGTTGCCGCCAGTGAGAAATGCTGTATTGCCTGATATCTTATATACTACATCGCCATGGGTGTTGGGTACGTCTCTTTGGCCACCGTTGTAAGGTGTTATTAATATATCACCAACTTGTGCTTTTATTTTACCGGAAGTACCCATTAATCTATAGACTTGCCAATTTTTCTTTTTTGAACCAAGCAGATAACCATGATGGTAGGTTGATCCTTCAAATTTTGATTTAGATTTCTCTGCACCACCAAAAAGACCAAATATTATCACAAACGATACATAGACTGCTGACCAGTGTTGTACTTTTTGACTTTGTGTGCCGGGGATATAAATATTGTTTTTTATCCAACCTTCAACCTCATTTGGCGCTTTTCCAATATTTATGGCCGTGGCAACCCAATACATATTAATATATTTATATTCTCGGGCAGCTGTGCCGGTTCCTGTTGGTGGTTGTGCTGCAGCATGCTCTGTCCTTTTCTCTGCTTTAATATCACCTTTCCAAAAAGCATTCTGCGCAGCTACCAAAAGTGTTAATCTAGCTTGGTCTGTCTTTGATGTTTCTGATTGGATCATTGTATCTGCAGGGACCTCTTCCCCCTCTGACAAGGTGGTAGCTATATCTGCGTGCACTTTTGCACTACCCCCGGGGGGTAACATACCTGCAGAGATCGCTCCTGCCGCAAATGCTGCTTTTAAAGTATTACAATCTTTTTCGGTTGTTGCGGATCTTCTTACGGCGTTTGATTCAGGGGTTGATAAAAATTCTATGCCTTCAAAATAACAAGTTTGGCAATCGACCGGGCCGACATCACCGGTTCTAAGAGTAACCTTTACTAAATCGCCAATCTGTGGTACTTCCCCATCATATGCTGCAGCAGAAATACAGTCTATATAAAAGGTTGAGTAGTTAACTGCCTTTCCTATATCGCCACCACTAATAGAGGTTAAATCACATGCTTCCGGCAGCAATAGATGCGGTTCTAAAAGATCAGGTGCTATAAGTTGTCCTCTAAATTTTAAAGTCACCATTGCTGCTGAACTGTCAATCATACGGCGGCCTTCATATGTGTAGGCTGAGTTAATATTTGGTTGATTTGTTACAAGTCTTGGGTCTGTTACAACTCTAACAGTAAATTCGTTATCTTGATAAGTGTCAATTTCACACATATCATCGAAAACTTTTGCTCTGAAATCTGAAGCTTCTGAGCTGTTTGTGGGAGTGTTGCCATTAAATGAACCTCTTTTATATCTTTTCATATTTGACCCTTATAGTATTAATAAATAGAAAAAATTAAAATTTTAGTATCAATCATTCTTCTGTATTAGATCAAAAAGTTCCTCTTTGTCTTTATCAGATAATTCAATTGAATTAATTGTTTCTTTTTGTTTTAAAGATATAACTTTAACAAGTTGCTCATTAGAGCGCTGTAGAGTTTCAATGTGTTTTGCGGCAACAGGGCTGAGGTATTTGTTTTGTGTCGGATCTCTGGATATCTCGTTAGCAACTTCATTTAAAAATTCTCTTGTCAATTTTCTATCGCCGCGGATGTTATCTAGAGCTTCTTTAAAAAGCGTTTCTAATTTGTTATCACTCATAATTTGCCGGCCTCCCATTCATCTTTAAAGAAAAAATACTTTTTTCTAAATTTTTTAAGAGAATTCACGATTTGTTTGGTGTTGAGACCAGTAATCTCTCTTAAATATAAATAAATAGCTTTTTTATTGAAAATTTCAATATCTTCTCGTGATTCAAATAATACTATAATAGCTTGATAAACTTTTAAATCATTATCTTTCATTTGCGATGAGTCCCATGATTTCAATTCTTCGAAGAAAAGTGTCCAGAACTCTTCTTCAACACGATTGGTAACATATGATTCGTTGGTTGATAAAAACTCTTCTTCGTAATTTTTAGATATATTATCAAAATCAACTTCACGCTTATTTCGTTTTTGTTGCCTCTTTACTTTATGTATGAACCAGTTTTTAGTTATAACTGAGAAATAGGAGAACGCTTTTGAACCCTTGTTGGGGTCATATTTATCTAAAATTGTCATCAACCATATTTTACACTCATCTCTTAAATAATCTACATTTGGTAGGTTAGTGAATTTGTATGTAAAAACAATCTTATCAACCATTTCATTAAAGGCTGGTTCTATCCATTTAATATATAAGTCTGTTCTCACTTTCACACTAGTGGTGTTGCAGTAATCAATAATAGCCTGTTCGTGGTCTTTAGTGAAATAGTGATTACTTTTTTTAGACCTGCGGCCTCTTCTCTTCTTAATCTGTTTCGTCATTTATTATTTCCGTTTCATCTTTGTTCTGTCCTGTGTCAGCGTATTCATATACAAAATCAAATGTATCCATTTGTTCATTAAAGGAGCGAGCATGCTCAATTAGGCCGCCCAATGTTTCATCGCCATAAAACATTTCCATTTCATAAATGGCTTCTAAGTGATTAGTAAATGTGTCAATCATGTTACCTAAATCATATAATTCATTAGAAATAAAAAATAATTTTGATACTACATTTCTTGCATAGATGAATAAACCAATATTTATAGCTATTGATAAAAATGTAATTGCAGATAATATGACCTCAAGTCGGCTCATAATCCATACTCCGTGCTTCTTGTTTTTGTTGTTCTAAAATCTCTCGATTTTTTTCGATATAGTCTTTTGTAATGTTGCCTGCTTTCTGTTCTTTGGCTTTCTCGCTTTTAGAAAAAAACTTATCATAAAGTTTATCCATACTGTTTTTTGCGCCGCATTCAACACAATCTTCAAGTGTCTCGGACATGCGCATAAATACAGATTGCGTGAATTCACAAACAGAACATTGGTAACGATATCTTGGCATTACTTAACTATATTTTGTAAATCTTCATTTGATATTTCAGAATTGTTTGTAAATCTTACAGTCGGAGGATTTTTGACAACTAAGCCATCATCCCCTTCTTCTAATTCAAAACCTTTTAAAATTGGTACAATATCAATTTGATTTAAAAGCGACTCTTGGAGAGCCATCATTACGGCGCCGAGCGCCTGATTTGAAAGTTTCATTTTTACTCCTTAAAGTTAACTGCACGGCCTTCAAGTTTTTCCCAATCTTTATCAGGCCGTACTTCTATATTTTTGTCCCACACAGATTGTAAGACAGTGGATTCTAAACCCATTAAACTATAATAAAAGATCAACGCATTAACGTCTTTTGGAAAACAAGAGCCGCCGAAACCAAGCTTGCCGTCAGGGCCCGGGACTGATAGGTGTGTCTTTCCAATTCTATCATCATACAAAGCGTATTCTAAAACCTTGTCATAGTCTACATCAATGTGTGTACACATTTGTTTAAATTCATTTGCAAAACTTACTTTAGTAGCCAAAAAAGTATTAGTAAAATACTTTACACATTCTGCTACTGTTGAGCTTGTCTTAATGATTGGGGTTCTGGGGAAAGCTTTTCTATACACATTCTTAACCGTAGTCGATGCTGGGCGAGGGCCTCCAACAATAATTCTTTTTTGATTCTTAAAATCATCAACATAATTTGCTTCTGTTAAGAACTCAGGATTAAACACTACACGTATACTTTTGCATTGATCATCTAATTGCTGGCTTGTTCCCGGGGGGACTGTTGATTTGATGACAACAATCTTTTTGTGACCCATGTTGTTGATATCTTTTATCGTATTTACAACAATCGATATGTCACATTCGCCGGATTTCTGCATTGGTGTTGGTAAACAAACAAAGATAATGTCTGACTGTAAAACTAATTGTTCTAAAGTTTTGCAGGATGATTTTGTTTGATCTGTATCGTATGTGTTGATATTATAGAACTGATCAAACCCTTCTCTTACTGCGGTTCCAACAAACCCTTGGCCAATTATTCCAATATTAATATTCATTAATCACCTTTCACTAATCTATAACTGTCTTCATCAAAATGAGGAGTCGAAAACTCAAACAATTCTGTGTCTTGTAGTGCGATCATCTGGTGTCGCAAACCTCTGTATACATGAAAATTATCACCCGGCTCTAAAACGGCTTCGTTAGCGCAACCTAAATCATCAAACTCAGAGTATTTTACTAAGATCTTGCCAGATTGAACATAAAAAACTTCATCTTTTTCGATATGGTAATGCCACGAACACTTTCTTCCTTTTACAAAATACAACAACTTGCCACAATATTCATCATTGTTAACAATCCACTTTTCAAATCCCCACCCTTTGGGAACAAAATTCATTTCTAAGCTGTTACTCATTTTTGTTTTCCAAAATATTTGTTGTTGAATAGTCGCCAATTCTATCAAAAAATACTAACTTTTTTGCATAATCTTGGCCAACTACTTGTTTACCTTTCCAGTCTGAACCAATGACCATATAATCTGGCTTTGTTTGTTTGATTAAAAGCTCTAAATTCTCTTTTGAATTAAATATTTTTACCTCGTCAACATACTTTATACTGTTTAAAGCAAAAGCGCGGTCATCTGTTGAGTTATATGGCCTATTTGGGCCTTTATCTTTTTTAACTTTTGTAGACGCGTCGATGCCGACTACTAAATAGTCCCCAAGTGATTTAGCATATTTCAACATTTCAAAATGTCCACGATGCAGAATATCAAAACAGCCATTTGTCCACACTACTTGCATGCTACAGAAACACCTTTACGTTGTACCACTTGAGTGGCACAATTGTTAGCAAATCTAATTGACATGTCTATGTCTTTAGTTTTAGTGTATTCAACACACAACGCAGCTACAAACGTATCGCCGGCGCCGGATGTATCTTTAATTTCCACCTCTGATACTGGGTATGTCTTGTTTAAGTATTTGGCGCCTTGAGAACCAAGTGTGATAATTAAGCGGGAATCCATATTTTTATTTAACATGTGCTTTGTTCTATTGTATTCGTTTTCATTAATTTTTATAAATGTAATGTTATCGCACCAATCACCTAATATTTTCTTGGTATCCAAAAATGTCAGATTATGATTTTTAGAAATATATTGAATATCCTCTTCGCGCAGAAAACCCTTGTTGTAGTCAGAAATTACAACACAATCATACCTCGACAAATCTATTTTTTTTACATCACAGCGTTCAATCTCATCGTTTTGATCAACGCGGAGGATAAGATAGTTTGTTTTAGAATCAACATATCTAGTTTTTGTAACATTTTGCCAGCCTTCATTGGTAACAATGTCGACATCATCATCATCAGTAAGTGATTTGATATTACTGTATACGTTCATGGCCATGCCGGAGTTGATGCTTACTTTGTTTTGATCAACATTTAACACTGGTACGGGTGCTTCAGGACACAGGCGAGTGGAATCGCCATATCTATATATGTCGCGACACCCTTCACCAATGACAAGAATGTTCATACTTCGTCCCTTATTACCTTACAAATAAAATCTATCTCTTCCTCAGTAAGTTCAGGGTAATTTGGCACAAAAAACCCTCTGGAATGTATAATATCGCTCTGTGTATCTACAAATTCTTCATACTGGTCGACCCAGAATGGGTGTTTACCTAAATTACCAGCGCTAAAAATACGTGTTTCAACTCCATGTTCAACGAGCCGGCTAACAATTTCCTTACGGTGTTGAGTACTATTTGCAATCGCACCGAAAGAAATTGATACTGGGTATTCTGCGCCCCAGTCTTGAAAACCTACATAACCCTCTAATTTTTCAGCGTAGAGTACGTGATTTTTGTTTCTATTGTTAGATGCCCATTCTGCTTTTTTCACCTGTCTGATGCCCAGAAAGGCTTGTAAATCTGTAGATCTAAGATTAAATCCGGGAACAAAAAAGGTGAATGGGGAATGGAAGTTGTCAATCCCCCTTTCTTCCATCATATTATCATACGTTTCTTTATCTAAATCTTTTGCCCAGCCATGGCTTCGTAACATCAGCAACATGTTGTAAAGCTTTTTATCATTAACATTTACCATACCACCCTCGATGGTGGATAACTGGTGTCCAAAGTAAAATGAAAATGATGACATATCACCCACAGTTCCTACCATGGTGCCGTCGCTATAGCGGGCTCCGAGGGCTGCGCATGCATCTTCAAGTAATACAAATCCGTATTTTTCTTTTAAGGCTAACAATCTTTCTTTATGATGTGGTACTCCCAATACTTGAACAAAAATAACAGCGTCGGGCTTATCTGTTTCACAAATTTGCTCCAATTGATCTAAATCGAGACCAAAAGTCTCTGAGTCAGCACCGCACATGATAGGTTCCAATCCCATCTGCATGGCAGGCGAAATTGTTGTTACCCAGCCAACTGATGGAACAACAATTTTCTTATTTGGTATTAGTCCACACTCGATTGCAGTAGCCACCATTAGTAAATTAGCTGATGATCCTGAATTATTGAAAACCGCATACTTGGTACCAATATATTCGGCCCAATCAGCTTCAACTTGCAAGGTTAAATTGCCCTTGGTAAGTCGCGGATAACTCTTTAACCAATCACAAAGTGCGTTTACATCTTCATCATTAATTGTTTCCTTTGCTAATGGATATTTTATATTCATTCTAGTTCCTTATAGTTAAATGGTTTTGCGTTTGCATCTCGCTCAGATAATATTGGCTCTGTAGTAGACCAATTCAAATTTAAAATTTTATCATTCCACAATATTGTTTCTTGTGATGATGGTCCATCATATTTAGCGGACCATTTATACCAAAATATGCATTTATCTGATATACACAGGTGACCATTTAGGCAGCCCCTTGGCACAAATACAGTTTGTAGTTTGTCTTCAGATAAAACAAATTTTTCACTTTTTCCATATGTTGCTGATTCTTTTCTATAGTCTATCACATATAATTCGATTTGTCCAAAAAAGCAAGAAATTAATTTATCTGTATAAGGATCGCCGTGTAGGCCTCTTAATACATTTTTATGTGAAATGGTAATTTTATCTTCAACAAAATCAGGATACATATCAGATTTTGAAAACACAGTTGCAATGTGACCGCGATTATCTTCGTAAGTATCAAGTGTTATTAACTTGACGCCATCAATGATAGTACTCTCTTGTATCTCTTTAATAAACATTATTTTTTCCAAAATTTATTAATTCGTTTACAATTTTAGCAGATACAACCTCACTTTGTAAAGTATGTATTTTAACAATTGAGTTTTTAAATATGCATGACTTTATAAAATCTGTTGCTATCTCAATCGTAGATATTGAAAAAAAACCGTAGGGTTCGGCGGTACCGCTTTTTAATTTTTCAAATATCCCTTTACCTATCAGTGTCGGAAGTCGTATTATAACACCATTAACAGTGTTAGCTAACAAGTATGATTCTGATTGTTGTTTGTAATAATTGTACCAATTGTCTTTAGTTGATGACGTCGATATAAATATTATTTTTGATTTTGTTGTTTTTACAAAATTTACAAACTTATCAAATTCTTTTTTTTGTGCATGTTTAGATTTATCTTCAATATTCCACGTGTGATAAATATATATTTCTTCATCTACATTAAGATCTTCTAATTTTTTCAATGAAGAGCCTAATTGTCCTCTGCCATTAACTAACTTAATCATATGAAATCAGGATGCTTTAGATGCTTTCTAATTTCTTTTTGCTCGTTTAATAATTGTTTTTTCGTATCTTCGTTAAGCTCGTTGTATATTTTCCACATAGCTTTGTTGCTTTCATGTGGCTTACAGAGTTTCGTACAGTTTTTGAAACATTCAACATTTTCAATTTGATTCATAATTTGTTGTCTTTTATCTATATCTTTCCAAATGTCCTCAAAACTTCTTTCATAAAGATTTCCATAACTATATTGTTTCCAGCCTCTATGGTTTGTGCACACATAAACATGACCATCAGCGCCAATGCATGGTGAAAGTTGGGACCCTAAACACTGTTTATAGTTTCTGCCAAACTTTTCCCTATCCATGGCGAGGTCTTCAAACTTGTAGCCGTTAACTTGAAATTTGTCACCCAATATTTTTTCAGCTTCTACGAGTAGTGGGTTTACTTTTTCAGTCCAGAATTCTAATTCTCTTTGTTGTCCACCGTCTTCGCGAATAATGATTTCTGGCTTATATTGACAGTACGATAAATCAAAGTCTTTGAAGAAGTTGGCAAAATCAACAATCTCGTGATATGTGTCTGGCGAAATAACATAGCCGACTCCAATATCTATTTTGTTACCGTGCTCGTTATTTACTTCTATTAACTTTTTAAGGTTAGAAACCATCTTATCCCAATCTTGGCGCCCTTTGGCTCTACGTATGCCATTGTAGGTTTCTTTTGTTCCAGCATCAATCGAAATACGTACCCATGTCATGTTTTCAACAAGTGATTCGAACATATCCCATTTGTCGAATAACGTACCATTTGTGAACATGCCCATTTTAATGCCATTTTGTCCACAGTATTCTATAGCTTCTTTAAGGTGTCTGTTTAGTGTTGGTTCTCCGCCGCCAGTCCAGTTAACAGAACGAACCCCCATCTTTACAAAGTCTTCACATAGGTTCATTAAAACTTCTCTTGACATCAAAGCCCTTGAAAACGTTTCAGTTCCTTTGTACTTCTCAAAATGGATATACGAAGATAAACAAAAACTACAGGCATGATTACAAGCATTGCTGGGGTCTACCTCGATTAATACAGGTGTTGTGTAGCCTGTCTCAATATGTTCAATGGCCCTGTCTACATTAGCTAAAATTTTTGCTTGGGGATTAAATATCTTACTTTCACTATCTTTCATAATCTTTAAGCCACTCTAAAAAATACAAGGTTGGATCATTAAAATATTCTCTAATAGTGTTGTCAAAATAATTTCGGGCGGCGGCGGCCCTATCATGTAACTCACTAATTGGTGTATCGTATATCTGTTGCAATTGCTCAGTAATCTTATCAGGTGTTAAATCAAATCCGGTTATTCTATACACAAAATCTAAATCAGCGTTATTTTCACCAACTAAATAATAATCATGATCAGAAATTAAAATTGGAACCCTTTTATAATAACATGTTTCAATTAACCTTACACTATCAATACCAGAACCCCTTGGGCACAATGAAAGCAGGTTATTAGTCATTGTTTGTATATATTCGTTCTGTACCTTGCCTCCTACTTGAGATGGGCCAGACCAACTTCTATTGATATGTAATTCTTTGTTAAAGTTTGAATTATGTAGTGAGTGTACTGTCATGGCTCTCATTCTGTGGTTTAAGAATCCTCTGAACCCGAAAGACTTATCCACTGGGAATTCAAAGTTTTCACTTCTATTTTTTATAATATCTACCAATAGATGGGAAAATGTTGGTCGGGCAAATAATTTTTCAATGTTTGAATAAATCTTAAGTGGGCCCATCGTAGTAATGATTACTCCATGAAGCCAGTCTGGAATAGGCATGCCGCCTTCTCCTTCAACATCGCATATGTGTTTATCTTTGTATTCTTGAAAATATTCATATTGATGTGGACCGACCATAGGAAAGGTCTCATTAGCTATCTGGCCCATATAAAAATAATCAGCTTGTGTTGGATCTTTCGTTATTTTAAAGTGCGTATCAATACCTTTGTTGCTTAACGGTACCGTGTTAATGTATTCAACCATAGTGTCATGCACATGTGGTTTTGCATTTTCGTATACAAATAATTTCATTTTACAGTTATAAACCTACATTTAATTTGTTGATAATTAAGTTCTTCATTGTTGAGAAAGAAATATTGACTTATTTTTTCTCTTAATTTTTCAGGATTAAGAGGATTACCAGCTGGGTTATACGCATTTTTATTGTGCATCATAATATTGTTGCATTCCTCGTATCCCATACCTACATCAATAGCCTCTTTATCATTTATAAAATCAAGTGCATTTCGATTATATAACAAATTATTCCACGGGTTATCGTATTTCATTGAAATATGTTCAACCGACGACGAGGGACCATCGACTGCCTTTAAGTGATGAATTTTAAGATCTTTTAGAATTGCCCATTTCTTGTTTATACTGGAACAAAGGAAGGTAAATGTTGACTCAGTACAATATGCAGCAAATACATCAGGCCATAATTTGTTATCGTAATGATCTAAAAATTCATCTGAATGGAATATTACATGGCCATTGCATGCTTTACCGAGAGGGACTATTAAATCGTTATCTTTAATTTGTATCTCTTGTGATTCATATTTTAGTGAGGGGTCAATTGCTTGTAGTGCCTCATCAGTATCTACTTGTAGGGATAACATCCCATAATCATTTTCTTTGGCGCTCTCATATGCTTTGGTGAGTACTTCTTTGTTGTCACCGAAAGTACATCCAGAGTCGACATAAACATAGTATTCAAATCTACCAAACTTTTTAATTGTTTCTTGGACTGTTTTGTTAAAAGTTATGTTCACTGTATGTGGTTGTTGGTGGTAGCAGTATGATATTCTGTTTTTAAAATGGGCCGCCAGTCTCTGGATACATTGCTTACTGTTAAGACATGAGGATAGAACTACATGAAAACCGTCATTGTCTTGGTTCAAAAAACTCTCAATACATTCAATGTACCAATCAGTGTTGTCACCATTGATACCACAGGTGTTATATACAACTAGCAGTTTATTATTCATTTAATTTCCTTTTATATCCGTGCACGTTCATAATCTTATCTAAAAATTTATTTTTTATCGCCAAGGGCCAACCGGGCATATTTTTATTGTGGGGATGTGTGCTGTGGTGTTTGGCATTTGCAAAGATTAATTTTATTAAATTCTTTGTTTTTGCTGACCTTGCTTCATCACCAAGTGGCTCAGGGCCAGTGAGTTCAGAAATCCTACTGTTCCAAAAACTTGGAATATTAGTTTTATCCCACTTGTAATCAGTTCCATATTTAGACCACGCATAATAGTCTTTTGCAAAAGGATCTAAATAAGTATAACCCTTTTTTCTATTGTTGTCAAGTTTTGGTTCAAAAGTAATTTTAATATTTTTTTCAAAAAATCCCTCTGGTATTGAAAGAGCGGGGCAATCTTCGTTAGTCATGCGGGGAATTGTATGTCCATAACCATCAAAATGTCGGCAAATTTCTTTTGCAGGAACAAAAATATCAAAATGATCAAGTTTTTTAAATGTGTTAATTGACTGTGCATGATCAGAACGTGGTAAGAATATTTCTTTTGTATTTTTGGGGCCCCAGTTATCAACCCACCAGTGTTTATAGAGCTTCTTCGTTATAATCTGAATGCTACAAATTCTGTTATCTGATGAGAACTTGAATACATCCATGTTAGATATATTATCAAAAGTACCATCAGCAGCATGACAAAGCATTTCTGGCCAGTGGGAAAAGTAAATTGATGACAATGTGCTTGAGTAGTTTTTTCTGAACATATCAACGTATTCTGCGAGGTATTCAGTATTATCTATGTATATGTGATCATGGTTACAATAAAACCATATAAGTTCATCATTTAAAAGTTCGTATGTATCAATCCAATCACTTACATACTCATTTCGTGTACCCCTTAATATTAAATCGGTGCCTTCGAATTCCTTTTCAACAAATTCAACAAACTCTTGTTCTCGGTCGTGATATTCTTCGTGTAATTTATAGTAAATAATCGCCCTTTTCCAAGGATATGCCTTAGCCATAGAGGCCAGTGAATACATATAGATATCTAACTTATCTTGATTGGGTAGGTGGCCGCGATCATAAACAGAACCACCTCTTGAACCAAACGGATTGCCCTCATTGGTTATGTACACATTATTTAAGAAAATCACTGTTCAAGTCTCCTTTGTACATCGTCGAAACTTTTTATCTTTAATGAGTCAACAACTTTATCATCTATTAATAAATCAAAATGGATTTTTCCCATAACTAATTCATGATGCTTGACACCCCATTTTGTTAGCTGTTTTTTTGTAAGCTCATAAAGTTCGGAGTATACTCTACTCACATCTCCACTAAAAGTACTCATACCTCGCGCAGTATAGATTTTTATATACATGCCCTTCTCATAACAATCATTCACAACATTAATCATGTCTTGAAACGGAAGACAGGTTTTATACTTTGCTACTCCCCCCTCTTCAGATGTTCTGTAACATAAAACATCATCCATATCAAACGCGATAATTTTAGATTTCATGAATTTCTCTCAATTTATTAACAAGAACAGACTTTATTTTTGTGTCGATATCTGGCTTGATCTTTAAGAACTCTGGATTTGATAGGATATAATGACCTGCAATCTTTACGATTTCTTCTTTTTGTGTCAACGGATCAAAATCGTCCTTTACCCACTTTTCCCAACGTTTAGAATTATAACAGATTTGATAAAGTTTTTCAAATTGTTCTTCGTTTTTCATTTCTTCCAAATAACACAGTGTCTCTAATTGTCCGAATTCGGGTGCTATGTTGATTGAATCCAATCCTAAACTGAACCTTAGTTTCATTTGTTCATTTGTTAAATAATCACCATTATGTTCTTTAGTTTTGAGATTATAACTTTTACATACTTCAATCATTTTTGATAAACGTTCAGAATTAAAATCACCCGTGTTGTTCATGTTAGCTAAATCAAGCCCTACACCAGATTGAATCACAACATAATCAATGCTGTTATATATGTTAGTTGGTAACAGTTTTTGACATTCTAATATCAAAGCTTCAACTTCATCTACCTCAAATCTGCGAATTGCCTCCTCAGTGCCTATTTCAAATTTAATGTTATTGTTTTCAGCATAAAGTGCTTCCATATATTCAACGGTTTTTTGTACACCATCGTCAAAATTTGGATATTTTTTCCATGGGTCAATATGGATAGAATCAAAATTTTTACAATCATCAATGAATGAAACAAGTCCATCATCCGGTAATTGGCCTTGGGCTGGACCGCCATGATCTCTCTGTAACCAAACATGTTGATTTGCGGACTTTACATAATTTGAAAAGGTTTTTGTATCCCAATTATTTACATAGCCGCCACAATAATCAACTTGACGTCGAGATGGTATCAAACCTATCTTATTTTCTTTAGTACCGAATTCAATAATAGAATCAACTATATTCTTGCTCATTGGTCCAATATTAAATCTATTCATTTTTGTTTTCCAGTAAATTGTAAAGCATCTCTTTACCCAAATAAAATAACATTTTTGAATATGGGTAATGATGTAAAGGCGCTATGTTTAAAAAGATTAATGACGTAAGTAGTTTAACTTTATTTACATTATAACCTTGTATTGTTAAAAAGTCAAAAAATTGTTTTTCATTTTCTACTAAACTATGTTTTCTATAAAGATCATATGTAATCACATCATCCATTTGGGACACTGTGAAACAATCTTTGTTAATAAGTTCGTGTGATACAATTAAACCGTGTAATAGTTTGGCTAAATCATAGTAAATGTCACCATAATCATAAAGCCCACCAAAGTTTTGGCGCCAATCTAATAAATAAAAATCACCTGTTTCAGCAACCAAGATATTTTCAAAATGTAAATCACCATGCATTCTAACAGGAACACCATCACAAAGATGTTGCCAATCAATCTTTTTTAACATATCTTCAAGGGACGGTATTTGGTTACCGTTAATTTTTTCTTCACCATCACATTCAGAAAACCTATCAAAATATAATTGTATTCGTTTCTCAGTTTTTTCCTTATAAAATTTTTCACATACTTGTTTAAATTCAACATCTTGTTCAGCTGTTATATCGGCCTTTTTCCAAAAAGATTGAAGATATTTCAACAAGCTGTTAAATGTTGTATAGTTTGTTGCTTTTGACATAGTTTTACCAGTCAACATTCTGTAGGAATACATGTTTTTTGTACATGCAACGATCTCAGGTACAAAACCCTTTAAAAGTTGCGCCCGTGAAACACGATCTGATATAAACGATGGATCAGTATTGTATTTTATTACACGGTCATTGACAAACCAAATTGCTTCGTTTGGTTTTTCAAGTATTTCGGGAGCATTCTTAGATTTAATTAACTCTCTAGCAACAGTTAGACTTTCTATGTTACCTGTGTCATACCAAGTAAACTTTTTAGCTTCTATCGTAATATTTTTATTTATCATTTCTCTGAGAGCATATGACTCACCAATTTTTATTGACCCATATTTTTGTCCTGCTTGCATTGACTGCCAAAAGGTTTTATAGTCTTTAATGGCACATAGGCCAATATATGGCTTAGTGTCAAAAGACAGCACCTCTTCCTTCTCGCAAATCCTTTCTACTGTATCGTTATTAGATAATTTAAAGGAACGATAGTGTTGATTATTTTCGATCTCGGCGTACCCAACCCAATTGTGTGAAGGTTCAGGGACTTCTTCTAAGATAACTGTATCATTTGGACAAAATATAAATGGACATTGTAACTCATGCATACAATCTAACAAGGTAAGGCCCAAGCCCGATCCTTGTCCATTGTAGTTGATAATATCTATACACTTTATTTGCCTGTCGGAATGGGCCATTTGTAAATAATTTTTTACCATTTGACCTTTGTGGCCGACAGCAACAACAATCTCAACATGTTTTGGGAATTTTTCAATAACATGTGAAATCACTGGTTTATTGTCAAGCGATACCAGTGACTTGTTTAAGGTTTTGCTAAATTCACCAAGCCTTGTACCTAGTCCAGCGGAGGGTATAAAAACTTTATAACTCATATTATCTATTATAATCGTCAGCTACTCTGACAATATCATCTTCTCCAAAGTAAGAGCCACACTGTACTTCAATAAATATAAGATCAGTTTTACCAATATTTTTAATTCTGTGCTTTGAACCGATCGGAACAAAGACATGACTACCACCAGAAACAGTAGTATCCTGATCATCAATTGTTACAAGTGCTGTTCCTTCTACTACAATCCAATGTTCACTTCTCTTATGGTGGTACTGGTAGCTAGGTCTGTGTTCTGGGTTGATAACAATCTTTTTAACTTTGCATTCTTCAGAATCAAGCAAGTTTTGATAAGTTCCCCATGGTTTTTGTACTATTTCTTCCATTTTAAATCCTTTAATCAACTAAAAATCTAAACACGTATTTGTTTAAATCAGATGTCATATCAAATGTGTGTTCCTTACATTCAATTTCGTGTATCTTGTCACTTACCCTTGACGTCCAGTTATCATACAAGCCATATCTAATCCACAAACAAATTCTTCTCTTACCTTGAGTCATAGGTGTTCCGTAGTGAACTCCCCATGAATCAGTTGCAAAGCCATGGCCGGCTGGGGCAGAGAGTGTTACATGTTCAGAAACAGGTGGTACTACTTCATAGCCATTTTCTGTGTTTTTGTTTCCTAGATGTGATTTAGGCTCGAAGACGTGGGCACCGCTATCATGTTTGCCACCAGTTAAATATACAAACAAAGTAACCCATTTAAAATCGTCCAAATCTCGATGCGGCACTGTTGTGCCATGACCTGAACGGCCATCAGATAACATACAGTTAAATGAGTAACATGTTGGTAAACATCCCAAGTAATCAGAAACAAATTGTATTAATACCGGGTTTGAGGCCAAGTCAGTAATCGATTGGCATTTAAGCAAATCCTGCATTGCCCATGAATAAATACCTGAAGGTAACAGGTTATTATGGTAATCGGTAATTGGGTGATGATTACTATATGTTTTGACATGACCGTTATAAACAGGGTATTTAGACAATTCTGAAAGGGCTACTTTTGGCTCTATTAGTTTACCTAATTTGCAGTAGCCGTTCTCCTTAAGAAATAAGCTGGGGGATATTATATCAGTTGTGTTCTCATTTACAAACTTTCTCACGGTTTGATATGATTCATTCTTTTCAGTTGGTGTTATATCTCCACTTACTGTTTGAGGATCACCACCAATTTCTTGCTTAATCAAAGGTATAATTTGTTGATGGGTTACCCTACTTTTCATTATAGTAATCTCCCCACTCAACCAGCACAGTACTCTTGCCATCAGTCCTGTTGTATGCTTTTTGATAAGCGGGCAAAATATCTTCTGGCTCTTCAAGACGGATTACTTCAACTGTCTTGAGCATGCTTTTAAATCCATCAGTAAAATCACTCGTATGTTGGATCTGCGGATTCAGTGGTCTGATCGAACCAATTCCGGTTCTTATGATTGCTTTCGGGGAAAATTCTCCGTGTGTGTAAATGCTATATTTATCTAAATGGTTTACCAGTTGATTTGCACCAAGCAAAAGAAAATTCCATCTTGGGTAAATACTAATTGGCACGCTTCCAGCTATTGCTAATCCGTTAGTAATTCCCATTTGCATTTCTTCATTTACTGGCATCTCCAGTAGCTTGTCTCTTGAGACGTTTACTAAAGTGTTAGTCATGGCTGTTCCCTTATATTCAACAGCTTGACCAATAAATATTGTGTCTTCTTGTTCACCAAGCCAAGTCATGGCGTTTGTTAGTTCATCAAAATATCTTCCCATTATTAATCCTTTAAAATTGTACTCGAACACCAGCGCCGGCATGCGGATATTTATCGAGTGAGTATTTGTAATATGTTACATATTCATCATTAATACCTTCATAAGTAAGCACTTCAGAATTCCATGTTTTTCTAGTGTCGGTACAGACAGACTTTCCGTTATCTTCGACAATAAAGTGGATCGGAAGCTCATGATTTCTTGAATATTTAATACTTTCATGAGCAGCGCCGGTCTCGGATGTCATGTCTCCCATAAAACAATAAACCTTGTTAGAACCACCTTTGCGCTTGATATCCAACGCTACACCAACAGCCACAGACAACTGGCCAGTGACAATTCCAGAACATAACACACGCTGTTCTTTAAAACTAAGTGATATTGAGCGGCCGTCGATGATGGCACTCTTAAGCTTATCCTTTGGTACACCTTTTAACAAACATTGGTAATGGCTTCTCCATGAACATAAAACCCAGTCGTCAGGTCCAATATTGTGTTTTTGGAACACTTCAATCATCTGCTCTTCATTTCCATTATATAAATGGACGGGTGCCATGATCATTGCATTGTTAAAACAATCAGCTATTTCATTTTCAAATTCTATTAGTTCTTTAGCGGTGTACATGCGATTTCCTTATGTTAATATTCTCATTAATACTTCTTCGTTTATTTTTTTATCCACGTTATAAATTTTATCATATTTTAAACTTTCTTTACACACTTTTTTCCAATTAATATTATTAAGTGTGACTGGTTCATATCTCATATATTGTGAAATATCAAAATTAAAATATTTACTCACTCTTGGTAACAGGTACCCGAGAGCTTTTCCATGTGGGATACCATAGTGTGCTGTGAGTGGGTATGATATTGAATGAAGGATTGTAGTAGGACATAATTGTATAGCTTTGCCTGCTATGTTTCCAGCATTGATTAAATCAACATTACTATGTTCTGATTTTAGTATTTCCAATGCCTGTTCCGCGTGATAGGTGCTCTCTTAGCTTTTGTTTGTAGACCAAAGACTATCTAAACAGTGACTTATGGCATCATATGTCGTGTATTCTTTTATTTTACTTGGTAAGTTCTTTACGTATTCTTCTTTTACTATTACTTTTGAAGGTATTTCTCTTTTTATAGACATTTTTATTTTTCCATCCCAACAAACAGAATGAGAAGTACATGATGATCCGGCTGCAGTTGTTGGGTAGCATACGATCGGCGTACTGGATAATATTTTTGCTGTGTCTATAACCGCGCCACCACCGATGGCCAATACTTTATTGTGGGTACCCAAAAACTCCAGTAGTGTTTTTTTTGGTGCAGATGTCACCATATAAACATTGCTATACTTTGGTAAGTATTTTCTAGTTGTTTTGGAGCAAACTAATAATGTTTCTTGCATTTTCTTCAAAACCTATTCCAACTCTTGGAGTTTTTCCATCTTTAGTAATTTTAATAATTTCAGTTATACCTACATATTTTTCTTCAAGTGATGAGCAGTGTTGACCACCGACTGACTCGTGACAACCATTATCTAAGATATACGTATATAAGTTATCACCAGCATAATCTCTTACAGTATGAGTCAAACCTAAATGCATTAAGTGTGACGCGTCACCATTTATGACTACAACGTCTTTGTCTGTATACAAAGAGATTCCTATACCAATCCCCGGGGCTAGACCCATACTACCTTGCATATAAAAAACATTTGTGCCCTTTGGTTCTATTTGATAAATTGCGCGTGACAGGAAGCCGGTGGGTGCTATGTAAATTGCATCTGGACCATGTTTAGAGAATATGTTTCTAATCGCTTCTTCCCTACTTAACATTATTATCACCTGAAACTAATATAAAATTATCATAACCAATTAAATCTAACATTTTTTTATCTACATCACCCATGATTTTATGTTGTGGTAAAGTATGTCTGTGGCCAATTACTAAAAGTGGGTGCACCCCAGAAGGTATACAAAGACTGGTTAGTGGGTTTATAATGTTTCCTAAGCCTGAATTCTGTAAATATACACACGGCCTTTTGCCAGCGAGCATTGCACCAAAGGCAATTGCTACAGCATGTGCTTCATTGGTGGCTATAATGTGTTTTTTGCCACTTGCATCTATTTGATTGATGAAATCTTTTAATAGGCTGTCTGGTACACCTACATACAAATCTGTCTTTTCATTGACAGTGTCAAATGTAGAACTCATTAGTCCTCCGGTGTTGGTATTAACGTTAACACCTCTTTAATTGGCAGACATAAATCATTCGCTTCTAAAGAACGTTTATTCTTTAAGATACTTTGCGCTGTCTCAACCATAGAGGGGTAAGCACTTCGAAGTAAGTGGTTAGCATAAATTACTACATTTACGCCCAAATCAATCAACTCTTGCTCCGTTATAGAATTATATGTAGATGGAACAACAATAAGTGGGGTTGTTTTGTCAAGAGTTCTAAATTCATTGATAAACGAGGTTATCTCAGCAGCATCTTGTTCTTTGCTGTGAATCATTATGCCGTCTGCGCCGGCGTTTATATATGCCAGTGAGCGCTTAATTGCATCTTCTTGGCCTTGTTTTAATATTAAACTCTCAACTCTTGCAACAATCATGAAGTCATCAGTTACTTGTGCATCTTTTCCGCAAGAAATCTTGTGACAAAAGTTTTCAATAGTATCTTGAGTTTGTGATACTGTAGTACCGAATAATGAGTTTCTTTTGGTGCCTATCTTATCTTCAATTATTACAGCAGAGACTCCTAATCTCTCTAAACTGCGGACCATAAACTTAAAATGTTCTACAAGTCCTCCATTGTCAGCATCTACAATCATTGGTTTCGTTGTAACATCAAATATTTCATTTAATGTTTGGCTAATTGTGGTCACATCAACATATTGTATATCTGGCTTCCCTTTGGATGCCGAGTGGGTTAAACTGCTAAGCCACATACCATCAAATTGTTCTGTTTCAAAGTTTGTTTTTTCCACTATTAGACCAGTTAAACCATTATGTGCTTCAAGGATTCTAACGATTGGTCTGATAGAGAGCAATCTTCTAAAAATTTTACGTCTTGCGTCAGAAGTTACACCATTCTTTTTCTTATTTTCTATCAATGCTGTGCTTGATATACCTTCTGTATATGAAGGTTCAATAAGTTCACCACCCCATTCACTAATCAATTCTAGAACGTGAGTCCTCATTTTCTTTTGGGAGCTGTTTTTCCAATCATCACCATGCACAACATAATCTGGCTTTAGATCTTTAATAACTGAATCAAAATTAGAAACACTTTGCACTACTACTTCGTCGACACCTTTTATATTTTCGACTACCGTTCTTCTTTTCTCTAATTCCATTAGTGGTACTCTTTTGTAGCTGGCTATTAGTGTATCATCATATAACCCTACAACTACTTTTCCTAAAGCACTAGCTGTGTTTATTATATTAATGTGACCATGGTGCAAAACATCTGCAGCCATTGGCACATATACAATTTTTTGTTTGTTAATAGTCATACCATGTTCCTATATCATTAATAACTCTTTTAGGCTGCATTAATGACGATAATTCTTTTTGAGTTTGTGTGTTGATAGAAGTTGGAATCCCCACAACAAACAAAGAGCTGTTTTTATTTGTCATATTTTTGAATGAGAAACCAATAAAAGGTTTTAAATATACTGAATCATATTTGTTAATAGTTTTTGTGAACGTTCCATTTTTTGTTTTCCACTTTATTTCTGCTGGTGTATCACTATAATTTATAACATATGTGTGGAGTGACTTCTTAAATGAATGTGATAAATCATGTTGATTGTTAGTAACCTTTATTATTGAACTTGTTAGTGCTGGAATTTTTAAAGACTTTGCAAGTGTGTAAACCTCATAACGTTTCTTATTATTAACACAAAAAGAATGCGGTGTCAAGTTTTTTATATATTTTATAATACATTCGTCCTCTTTTTTATTATTAGGTGCTTTTAATTGATATACATCAACACCAAGAACTGAAGCTATTGTTTCGTATTCTGTATCAGTTATTATTCTACTAGAATTCAACAGAGAATTAATATTAAAATCTGGTAAGTCTATCATCGAGTCAAGAATATCATCAGTAAAAAAATTGTTATCCATGTGTTGCTGTATTAATTTTCGGGAGGCGCCGTGTACACCAATATTTAAATTTTCAATGGCAGATGTGCCTATCGCATACAATTCCCTTTGCGCGCGACTAACATCAGCACCAAATGTAACTGCCAAGATACATGTAAAGGAACTTTTGTCGCGGCTTGTAAAACTATGTTTCATAAATGGTGTGATATAGTTTGAATCCCCAGTATTCATTTCACAACAATGTCGTTTACCAGACGAATCTTCATAATAAAAATTCACCGGACCAATAAACATTGTTACTTGATGCATGAAATGGCCGTTGTTCATAATAACGTCTGCATTGTGCGGATCTGAGTCATCTACTTCTCGTAGGACTTGAATCCATTCAGGCTTAAACAAGGACAATTTAGACATTGCAGTATCGCGATAGTCATAATAGTTTGTCAGCTGGCCGGAACGATTTGGCCTTTTATATATTCTACTGCTTTCTTTTGATTGTTTAGAATCAAAAAATCTTATACCATTGATTGTATCGTCTTTAAGTAAACACAATTGTAAATGGTCTATAGGATATGTTTGACCCATCTTATTAATCAAATCTAATATCTCTTTTTCAGTGCAATTGCCTTTTAAGATATTTTTTAGATTATCGAGTTGATAACCTAATTCTTGGGCTGCAGTCTCTATTGTTCTTTTTAGATCATTTAATTCACAAAGGACTCGGGCGCCAATTGATTTTAAATACTCATCTTGGTGTTTGCCAATCGTTTCCATAATATCTTTCAAAAAAACTAACAGGGTTATTAATGCATTTTATCTTTTTACCCTTAAAATCAACTTCTTTAAAGGGATAAATTTCGTCGCGGGCCAAATCATAAGCTGGTCGGGATCCTTGGCGGGCAATGTCAGAGCCGTCCAATAACTCATATTGATATAAATCGATTAAAACTTCATCCTTGTGGACACTAAAAATTGTTTGAAATTGATTTCTAATTACTTTGAAACCATTTTGGTCATGCATCTCTTCTAATAATTCCATGACTCTTGCTTCATCTTTCTTAAAAAATCCAAAATCAACGTCATTATCATGCGGTATTAACTCACCAGCCCTGACCATTCCTAAAAGTGTACCAAACATAGGCCAAATATCAACATGTTCAGCAAAGTAATCATAAAATTCTTTTACAACATCAGAGGCTTTTTCCCTAAATTCTGGATTTCTAAAAGTTTTATTTACTCTATTGTTGTAGTAATGTTTATAAGTTGCTTCGAACTCTGGGGTGCGCGCATACAAGTCACAACACTCCCATAATAAATCTCTGCAGATTGTGCCGGCATTCCATTGTCCGTATTTTTTTACCATTTTAATGTCCTAATAATTTTCTTTTTAATTTGTGATCACACATGTTGATCATTTTTTGTTTTGTTTCAATTCCAAACTTTTCTTCAACCATAGAAAGATACCTTTCATCTTCATGATAATCATGAAACGCAAAGTCTCTAAATTTTACTACTTCTGAGGCTGGTATGTGGTTTGTATCTAGTGGTCTCATATCGTATGAGTGTTGAGAGAAGCCAGTATAAGTGTCTGGTAGTGTTTGGTTTTCCGCAATTGCATTTAGATAAAGCTTGGAGCCCGGGTATGCCATACTACAGTAAAAGTTGGCAAACTCACAGTTCAACTCTTTGGCTAAATCCAATGTTTCTTGCATTGTTTCAACATTATCTTCTGGTAATCCAAAAATATAATTACCAATTACGTTAATTCCAGCGTCTTGGACCTCTCTAACAAGGTCAACTATATTAATTTCAGTAAACCTTCCCTTAACAACATCTTTTCTAACAACCTTGTTGCCAGATTCAATTCCCAAAGCAAGCCAATTAACGCCGGCTTTCTTTAGTGTTTCAAGATATTTTTTCTTAACAGTGTCAATTCTAGCATATGCCCATATGTTAAAGTCATAATCTCTTTCAATAATTAAATTGCTTAAATTCATGAAATGATCTTTGTGCAGAACAAACATTTCATCTGCTATTTTTACGTTTTTTATACCCATTTCTTGAATTTTATCAAATTCATTAATTATAAACTTTGGATCCCAGTATCTAAACTTATTTCTGCCGTATTCCCAATTTTCAATATTGTTATTTCCAAAAGGTGCGTTAATACAACAGAAGCTGCACTTAAAGGGGCACCCGAGGCTTGTATATAAAGATGCAAATGGTTGAGTAATATTGTTATTTGACATTGCATGCCAATTAGAAGTTCTATATTTATCCATTGGCAGGAGATCCCATGCCATGCCCGGCAATTCAGCCGATAAATTATCTTGTGAAATTAAAGGTGCCGGTGCAGTGAAACATATTTGTGAGTCATCTCGATACCACAGGCCCGGGACTTTACTTAAACTACTTGCGTCGTCTAAATTATATATCTCCATTAAAGCGGTTAATGTTTTAGGTCCTTCTCCTTGGCAAACAAAGTCAGTTTTTTCATCAATCATTGTTTTTCGAGACACTGCTGAGGGGTATAGACCAGTTAGCAGAACTTTTCTGTGGGGATTGTTTTGTTTCAAAATCTCAAGACAATCATGTACCCCTTGCATATTCTGTGCTGATGCTGATGGTTGTTGACCATATACAACAAACACAGTTAACTTAGCATTGTATTCTTCAATTTTTACTGCTGATTCTTCTGGGGATAGGTTTTCTGCTTCACAATCTAAAATATGGACATCGTTATATCCGTTAACTCTCATATGGTTAGCTAACAAAGCTGCCCATATGGGGGGTTCAATTGCCGATAAGTTTTCACTTAAACCTTGATAGATTTTTTTTGATGCATTTGGGTGCACCAATAACATTCTTTTGTTCATAAAGTTACCATTTAATAATTTGCATACCACGGTGATTCAATAATACCGTAAGCTTTGATAAGTTGTTCGATACCAGTATCTAAATCATACCTACATTCGAATCCAGTGTTATAGAATTTTTGGCTGCTGACTGTGTAATCACGAGTATCAGGATCTGATGTAAATTCAGCTTTAATAATTTCTAATGGCAAGTGGTCTTGAATTTTCTGGGCTAGCTGAAGTTTGTTCATATTAAGGGCATCGTTACCCATATTGTATGTATCGTTTTTAACAGCTTCCCAATTGTCAATAACCCATCTAAAAGCCCGGCAAACATCCTGTAGGTGTCCGTAGTTTCTCATGAACTCGCATTCATAAAGAACCAGAACGCGATCTCTGAGCGCCTTGAGAACAAAGTTATTAACCAACAGGTCAGTTCTCATTCTGGAACCGGGGCCGAATACTGTAGCTAGTCTAAATGTGACATGATTTTCAACGTTTCTATATTCACGCTCGCCGGCGACCTTTGTTTTGCCATACAGGGACACTGGGTTTAGTGGTGATTCCTCAGTTACTACAGAACCGTCAGCACTTGTCCCATATCCAGAGTTGGTGCATGGGTATATAACACGCTGATCAACTGATTTGTTTTTTGCTATCCATGCATTTACTTCATGATTAATTTCGTGTGCGCCCCTAACATCTTTGTCACAAAGTGGAAAACCAACCAATGCTGCAAGAGGTATGATAATATCTGCTTTATCAGTATATTTTTTTAGCAATTCTAAATTTCTAACATCACCCTTTACAAATGAAAAATTAGAATTATTAGTATACCTCAATAGTGAGGTATGATCGTACATAAGATTATCATAAGCAACAACTTTGTGCCCATCATCTAAAAGATATTGAATGAGTTCGCTGCCGATATAGCCGGCGCCGCCTGTTATTAAAATATTCATTTAAGTTTTCCTGTTAATACATCTTTTAACATTACCCAATCACACGCTTTTGCCCATAAAGGCCTTGACCATGCGGCGGGTTCGTTTTTTTCAAATACAATATGTCCCGTCCATGCAAACGGATATACTACTAATGGAACAATTGGCAGTAAAATCCATGTACTGGTCTTTATAATTGCAGTCAATGTTATTATTGTAGCACATTGGCCAACAATGTGCAACCATCTGTTAAATTTATTCTGGTGTAATGTCAAATAATATTGATAATATTCACTAAATGTACGATCGTCATTCTTTCCCATTCCAGCTAATCTCCCAATCTTTAAATTCTGCTGCTAGGCAGTCAATCTTATAATCTTTCCTGCCGCCTACTACTTCTTGGATCTTGTTTTTCGCTGTGTTGCGGATTCCATTTAGGCCATGGGTGAGTTCAAGATCGTTGCCGTCTTTGATACCTTTGCGGTAGTTGGATTCATTGTGCCATATATGTAGGTTCATTTGAGATAAAACAACAATTGCTCGGATTGTATCAGCTGTCACTTCTTCACAATTATCTAATATTAGTTGTATATCGTGCACAATATCGGCGATTTCTTGACCGTATAATTCCTTATGTTCGGTAATAAAGACTTCTTTTAACTGTGCAATTGATAGTCTGTCAACCAATTCAGAAAGGGTTGGTAGGTATTTTCTATTGTTCATTGTAATTCCAAAAATTTACTAAAGTAAGGTTTAAATTTGTTATAATTGTTGCCAAATAAATTAGAATAGGTAAAAAATATTTTTGCCTCTTCAATTCTTTGATTAATGTCGTTTTGTTGAGAACGGCCGTCGACATAATATAGGCCCACTGTTTTATTTATCTTTTTAAACTTAGAACCGTTGGCAACTGATCTGAGCCACATTTCCCAATCGTCAGCGTAGTTGCAATTCACTGTGTCAAAAAAACCATTTTTCTCATGAATAGAACTTCTCCACATGGGCATTGGGCCCGGGACGCATTTAATCATATTTTCATTGGAAAACTCATATTGTGAATGTTCAAAAAGATTTTCACTGTTCTTATGGGAGTCAAAAAACTGATTAGTCTCATCTACTACCACCACATCGCCATAAACCAAATCAATGTGAGGGTTATCATCTAATTCATCAAATAATAATTCTATACAGTTATCAGCTTTTACATCGTCAATAAAGGCAAAAGATAGATATTTTCCAGAAGCCATCTGTATTGCTTTGTTGATACAAGGTGTCGGTTTAAGTTTTTCGTCTATTCTATGGTAGATAATGTTGTCGTGTTGTTTAATATAGTTTTCAACTATTTCTTTCTCATTATTGTCGGAGTCAGCATCAATAATTAATAATTCACATTTGTTAAATATTGATTGTGACGTTATATTTTGCATAAAATGTTCAAGGTAATTTTCACCATCACAAAACGTAGTAATAATTGAGATAATAGGTTTATTGGATTCTATAAAATCAGTCTTATAAAGCTCTTCTATTTTGTCGACAATTTCATTTTTTTTATTTCTTAAAAAATTTATTAATTCAACACCCTTCAGTTTAAACCACTCTTCGCTTGTGGCGCCAACAATTTTTGTTGTTATAACAGAGCAACCTAACATTCTAGCTTCTACAGCAACCCTAGATAATGTTTCTGGTGTTAGAGGGAAGAATACGAAGTGTGAATTTTTACTCAACTGTGATAGGAAGTCGTGATATGAATTGCTCTGACATAAGTTATATGGTAGATTATTTTTGTTACAATATTTTATGGAGCCGGCAGTGTTCTTATGCGGTGTTTGTGAGTTCATTATAGAATAGCATGTTTGCTTTTTATTCTTTGATAAACTTTCGAGTTTATCAAGTGTCTCATTAGACCACAGGTTTCCGCCAACATTAATAATATTATCTATTTGAAGATTATTTTCAATTATTTTTTTATGAAGTTTTGATTGACAGATGACTGCTAACGCGTTTTTATAGAATTTATAGTTTATAATCTCACTTGGGGGGGCTTTTAAATCAGAACCATAAGTTGCAGGATTCCTAGATTTAATATACTTGTGGTCGTGTTCATAAATAATATATTTTTTAGATTGTATATTTTCAAGAACATCCCTTTTAAGGTTAATGAAATTGGATACTATAAAGAAATCATGATTTTTTAAAGTATCGAGTGTAGCATTATGACTGTGAATTCTTTCTATTGAATGGCCGCGGTCGATTAGCATTTCTATAAGAACCTTGTTGTTAAGTTCTCCTCCACCTAATACATCAGCAGCAAAAAAATCAGCTATAAATGCAATTTTTTTCATTCATATTCCTGAATAATACTGTCGATATCTGATAACCAATCATCTTGTTGATCTGTGATTCCTAATCTATTATCATATTCGATGATTTCATTAACAAATTTTTCATACATGACATCGGGGGATAACCTTGCTCTTACACTTTCTTCCGGGTTGATTGAAAGTTCTGGGAAGTCAATCAGCTTGCGCATAGCTTGTTTTGCAGAGAATTCTCTGGCTTGTGCCCACATGCTATCTTGAATTAATACTCCTTCCCATACAACTTCTTTGGGGACCTGTACAAGATCATAGGATATATTATGGAAGAGGTCGTTGCCCTCTTCATCGCGCAAGAAGTCTAGATGGCCTGACCAACCGGTGGCGGCGACAGGAAGACCTGAATATGCTGCCTCAAAAATAGGTAACCCAAATCCCTCTCCACAAGTTAACGAAACCAAACCCAACACCTTTTCGTGTTTATAAAGTGAATGCATCTCTTTGTCCGTTAAGTCACCGTGCAGCAAGTATACTTTACATTTTCTATCTGATAATCCATTTGATTCTATTGTGCGGCGAATATCGTTTTGCAGTGTAATTCTGTCCATTATAGAATTTTTTGCTATATTAGCTTTAATGATTAAACCCACTTCCTCATCTTTAAATTCCTGAACAAACCATAGAAGTGTGTTGCCAAGATTTTTTCTAGGGCCCCATTGAGCCACACAAAGTAAATTCTTATCATATTCAAGTTCTAGGTTTAACTCTGGTAGATTATCGTAGGATTTAACACAGTAGTTAACAGTTTTAATGGGTACATTTGTTTGCAGTTTGATATTTTCCCCTGTGGTTTCATTAACTCCTTCGTAAAACGTTTTAGCTAATGTGTCTCTGCTGTGATTTGAGGTTGTTATAACTTTATCCATATTTTGATTAGTCTTTATAATCCAATCGTGATGAACTTTTGTAGTTTCAATGCCAGCTGTATAACCTATATTGATTTTAGCTACTTTTTCAAATTCATTGGGAATTGTAACCTGTAAACTGTAATCAAAGCTACTTTGTTGGCCGGCCCTAACTAAGTCAGCAGTTTTCTGCACTTTCTCATCAATCCACTGTCTTTCTTCATCATAATCACGAGACCAAGACGTTGCACCCCAAGTAATAGGTTGGATATAAATATCAAACAGATCTTCGCGGGATCGTAGGGCGCGCATTGCAAACCTAGCTTGTTCTCCATAGCCAGATTGAGTCAACACTGGACCTCTAAGTAATATTTTTCTTTTCATTTCTTCTCCGAGTGAGTTATTTCATTGAGTTCCCAACGATTGTAATTTTTTCTATTGTCCCAAGAACCATGTTTTTCAATTGCATTATCAATTAAATTAATCCAAGAATTTTCATAATTATCAAAATTATAATTTTCTTGTACATGCTTCATGCCGGCCTTCGCCATCTTGTCATATTTTGTTTTAGGTAGTTTAAGAGCTTTATTTAGAATCTTTTCAAAATCATCTTGACTAATTCTGTCTTCATAAATATAAGGAACTTGCAGGGAACCAATCACAACTTTACTTGCTGGTTGAATGCCCCAACCAAACCATTCAGAACCATTGGTAACCTGTTCTTGTAGGCCTCCAGTCATGTTCACAATGATTGGGGTGCCGCATGATAATGATTCAAGCGTGGCAAGACCAAAGCCTTCTGCATCTGATATATTAATTGTATAATCGGAGGCGTTGTATATTGCTGCTAACTCTTCGGGTCTTACTTTCTGTGTTGATAACAATACTTGGCCGTTGCTGACACCTATAGTATCAATAATATGTGTTAAATCTTGCCCGTGAGGATCTTGTGCATCAGTATGCATTAGAAGAGTAGCTTTATCGTGGCCGACTTTATCAAGCCATTCCTTAAACCACCATATTAATGTACCAGACTGTTTTCTTCTGGCATTTCTATTATTCCAAAAAAACAACTTTTTATTAGGGTTTGAGTTCTCAGGTGTGCTTCGTGAGAAAATGTTTTCTCTCAATTCTTTAACTTTATTTTTTTGTTCTTCAGTTTTAAATTTGTGAAAAAACATTGAGTTAACTGCATGTGGTAAGTAACATGACTCTACATCCGGTGCAACTGTTTTTAAGATTTCATGTGTCACTTTTGAAATGCATGCAACTTGATCGTTTGATTTATAGAATAATTCATTAAATTTAGGAGCAGGGAAATTATCCCAAACATGATAATAAATCATAGGTACATTCGCCCTAACTTCATTTTCAATCTCCCACAACCAACCATAAAATCTTGGATCTGTCATAAACCAGAGCAAGTCAGGTTTTTCAGTAGTTAATACTGATCTAATAATTTCTTGTGTACCGTAACCATCTACTGGGTAAATAACCCAGTCATCCATCCATGGTTCAACCTTGGTTGGTTCGTAGCTCTGATGTTTTACGGCACCACCTAAACAAATAAACTGGTATCGACCAGTTTTGAGTAGTGCCTCAATCATGTATTTTGTTTGTGTACCCACGCCGGAAGGCGAAAGTGGATGGTCAGAAAGAACCAATATCTTTTTCTTTTTCATTTATTCCTCATTATTGACAGTGTTCTGTCTTATAAAATTTACAACCATAACCGCCGGTGCATGATAATTTGTTTTTAATATACCGTTGGTTTTTAATATTGTACAACGCCGTGTTCAAAAGTTTAAGGGCATTTTCAGTTTTTTTGGGCCCACTCGTTACTCGGAAAAATTCAACTCTATTTTTCTTAGCTGTACGTTTAAGTAGTGCGAAGTGAGTTTCAACGTCTTTGGGATCGACATTCATTTTTTGGCAAAAGAAGTGTTTATATAATGTAAGTTGATATGTCACCATCTTGTCACTTTTCTTGCGTGAATCCCACCCCCATGAGCAAGTCTTCCAATCAAAAATGTGTACCTTGCCATCAGGTGTAGCGACCACTGCATCTATGTAACCTTTAAATTGATGTTCTTCTCCGGGGATTGGTTCGTATAGTGGCATTTCGACGGCTAAAACTTCATATTCTTCAAAATAATCATTTAGTGCATCATCTATTTCAGGAATTATACCATTCCCTTGCTTCATCATCTCATGAATTATTTTTTTATCGACCGGTGTATCAAGTTCAGAAATATTCTTTTTTAATTCTTCAACAAAAAAATCATCAGCTACTTCTTCTTCAAGTAATTTTTTTTCACAGACAGAGTGAATAGCTGAACCAAATGCTGTGTATTGGTTACCCGTAAACCCATCAATACCATCGACGCGTGTTAGTTTATGATAATGTGCGCAAAACTTCCAATCTTTTAACTCAGAATAAGAAATATGTGGCATTTTTCCTCCAGATTATATATTATAACCTGTTAACTATTAAAAGTCAAGACTTTCTTCAGAATATAATTCATATATTTTCTTATATAACTGAGGACTAACTTTTTTCATATAATTATGACCATCGGGATTCAGGAAAAATTCAACGAAACCGGTGGCATAATATTCTCTTAGTGAAGTAGGGGCATATGTTGTTAAAAAGATGCCCGCGGCGTAGCCCTGTAGTTTATCATATCCAACTTTTTGTAGTAGGAAGATATCAAACTCTTCATTATATTCTACTTCACTAAAATATGACTTGGGTAATTTGTATCCATTGCTCCACAATATGTTGTGTAATGCATATCTTTTTCTTAAAAACTCATCTTTAACTTTATTATCGCCATATATTTGATAACCATAAGGCAGTTCAGTAGCATGTGCTATCTCATGAACAATATCTTCAACCATATCGTAATTGTCTTGTTGGTTATTGGTTACATGTACCATACCATCTTTATAAAATGCATTAAAGTGGTTTTCCTCAAACTCTTCAAAGTGACCTATAATAACCATTTCTACTTCACTACGCAGGTGCTTGGGGATTAATGATTCTACTTTTGAAATTACTTTTTCTGCGTCAACTTCGTCATTTATTAACTGATCCTTAAAATACACATGTAAACCTTCACTTGTGTAAAAATCAGTCACTTTCTGCTGCAGTTTCTTCTGGCTTTCCTGTAAATGCTTTATATGCATCTTCTAATCCTATTTGATAACCTCTAATATAATTTTCTTCTGCAAATGAAAAGGCAAATTCCGGAAAGTCTGATGCCAATACATCTGCAATCATTTGCACTGTAACTTGTTCAGAGTCTAGTTTGGTACCTGTATAATTTACTAAATAATCTTTCAGTTCAGATTCACCTGATTCTACAGTCATACCCAACAACGGGTTCTGTAATGCTTCGGCAGCGGTAATTGTTTTTTCTTCACTCATAATTTTACTTCCTCTAATAATATAAAATAAAAGTTTTGTTTTGTGTACTATAGAACTTTTGAGGCTATTGTAGCAACCTCAGAACGTTCTCCTTTCTTGAAAGTCATGTGACCTGCAATATGAAAGTCTTTAAAACTCTCTACTGCATGTGCTAACCCATTTGAAGTTTCATTAACATATACATTGTCTATTTGTTCAACATCTCCGGTCAAAACTATCTTTGTACCTTCACCAATACGTGTAATTATAGTTTTAATTTCATGTTTTGTCAAGTTTTGTGCTTCATCAATAATAATAAAAGCATTAGATATTGAGCGTCCTCTAATGTATGTCAATGCTTCAATTTCAATTTTACCTTTATCCATGTACATTTCTAATGAGGTTTTATCGCCCATTAAAAACTTTAAATTATCTTGGATTGGCATAAGCCATGGCAACATTTTTTCTTCCATGGTTCCGGGTAAAAATCCGATATCTTTACCAAGCGGTTGGATTGGTCTGGATACAATGAGTCTATCGTATCGATTTTCGTCAGAGCGTAATCCAATTGTTTGTTGTAATCCTGCTGCTATAGCTAATAAAGTTTTTCCAGAGCCGGCGCGCCCTACCAATGATACTACTTTAATATTCGAATCCATCAGCATATCAATTGCGAACGCTTGTTCTTTGTTTCTTGCTTCAATTTTCCAATCCGGGAGCGTCTTATTAAAAACTTTTTTAAGTGGCTCGTGATCGGAACTATACCTCGCTAAAGCAGATTTCTTTTCATTGGCATTGGAAACCATCATCACATATTGGTTAGGACATAGATTTTCGGGTAATTCTTCAGTAAATTGATGTGGATATATGTCCTCGCCGGAATAAAACCTATCTATTACTTCATCATCAAAATTAACAATAACAAAACCACTAAATAATTCATCAGAGGATGTTACTGCTTTCTCAGATATATAATCTTCAGCAATTATACCAATTGAGTCACAAATAACTCGCATATTAATATCTCTTGATACAACTACCGTTTTTCTATTTTCAAATTGAGCTTGTATTGTTTTAGCAGTAGCTAAGATTACGTGGTCTGGGTGTCTTAAATCTAAATCAGCTGGAAATATCACTTGCTTCAGATCAGTAAATGATACAACTTTTAGAATCCCCTTACCTTTATCGATGCGGACACCTTTTTCTAAAGAACCTTTCTGACGAAATTCGTCTAGAATTCTAATAGTTTTCCTTGCATTCGCGCCAACGGAATCTTGCCTTTTTTTGTGCCCATCAATTTCTTCCAAAACCTTGAGGGGCAAGTAAATGTCATGATTTTCAAACTTAAAAAGGACTTCTGCATCAGTCAAACAGACGCTAGTATCTAACACATAATTTTTCTTAGCCATAATACTCACAGATGTAAATTAATTAGTTTAGTCGACATATAATATCCTCTTCATAGATAAAAGTTTCAACATTATTTGGATATTTAAAGGGAATACAAAATCTTTTTTTTAGAAGGTTTATTTCTCTTTTATAAATTAACTTAGTTTTCCACATATAAAATAATTTATTTGTATCATAACATACACGTTTTTGTCTTTCAATTAATTTTACATGCAAATCAGGAATCGCAGAACCAACTCTAGATTTGATTTTTACTATATCGCCAATGTTATAACTATTATTTTTCATTTTAACAGGGAACTAACTGAGTTAAGGTGGTGTTAATTGTTCTGTTGCTTTTCCTATGTTTTCAGAAATTTGAAATATTGATTGATTATGAGGTATTAAAGAAGATAAAAGCCATAAATAAACCATAGCTCCTATCAACACTGACATTAATGCTTGAAGTATTAAATCGCCTGCATCCATATAGTAGATAGGCTGGAGGGGGAGGATTCGAACCTCCAAGGTGCACTTTCGTGGATCACCGCCCGGGAAACAACCGGGAGCGTTTGCCAATTCCGCCACCCCCCAAAAACCGGTTT
>Ga0115011_10000271_pt1 | contig 45997 bp, 58 predicted proteins | sample TroAtlMetagenome_2_FD_88705 | JGI IMG/M metagenome (GOLD analysis project Ga0115011, IMG submission 88705) | Marine eukaryotic phytoplankton communities from Atlantic Ocean - Tropical Atlantic ANT8 Metagenome | ecosystem: Environmental > Aquatic > Marine > Oceanic | place: Tropical Atlantic... | reverse complement strand
TAGCGACCTACGTAGATATTGTCTAAGATTAAGTCATCGATACGCTGTAATAGGTCATTGCCATTAGCACATGATCTAAATGCGTAGAATACGAAGCTTGGATGAACAGTTGGAGTTACGAGGTTTGCCATTGAAGCGTGTTTGCTTGGTACTCTGTTATTATAGATCATTTATGCCACCCTGACAAGGGCTTCTGGACAGTTTGATGACTGTCACCTAGGTTGTCCTCCTGTAACCATGCTAGTGGTACATTGTCCATATCCACTGTCATATTGAATGAAGCGACTGTCCTCCGCACATCACTCTCGTTCAACTGTGTATAGTGGAGTATGAAACTAGGAAATAGAATAAGATCTCCCTCTACTGCCTCAGGCATGTAATTCAATTGCATACCAGTGACGAAATGGTTGAATGGGCTCACAAATACTGTGCTTGTATGTACCTTAGGGTCATACTCAATGTATAATACTGCGCTCCATCCTCCATGACCATGTGTATGTGGTGGATGATGCATCTTCTTGTATGCTCTTTCAAACCATGCACGTACTATTACGGGCTTTGCCTGGAGATCAATCGCAAACTGATCCATCTCATCGCATAAAATATCGCGTACAGTGCTCAGATATTTGGGAGTAGAGTATAATCCCATCTCATGCTCCGCAGTGAGAGTATAAGCATCACCATAGTCTGATAGGACTGACTCCTCACCCATTGTCAATGTCTGTTCATCTAAGAGATCAAGAAACCTTTTCTTCTTAGTTGCCCAGTCAGTCAAACTATACTTGACAATGGGTATGGTGAACATGTTTTCAATCATCTTGTATGCCCTCTAGAATCGCCTGTAAGGTATTATATCCAACTTGTAGCAGGTTTACCTTCATTGAAGATAGTATTGACTGTAGACTGTACTCTTTTAGCAGTATTCTTGTTGTGATTGGTATAGACTGGTACAGATACATATCCTGTTGGTTTACGATAGTTTGCGTATGATGTTGGCTTGAGTGTGCCACTACTAATACCACGCGCATCATCACTATCTAGTCTGATTACACGACCAATTGTTTGCGCCATTTCTACAACACCAAGGTTACGTAGTAAGATAACATTGGTCAATCCCGCAACATTGATACCCTCAGAGAGTATAGAATAGTGGAAGAGGATGAATTTAGCATTCTCATCTGAGCCCATCTCATTTAATATGGTGAAGAATTGCTTACGATTCACCTTCTTAGCATCAACAAATGCTCCATGCTTAGATGTGATGCGTAATACTGTGTATCCACGAGCTTTCAAGTTCATGAATAGATCAGTATGTGCTATCATTCTATTAATAATACGTGCTGATGGTGCTGCTACGAGCACCTTATCTGCGTTACCCTTATCAACTACACGTATAATAGTATCAGCATCGATGTCAGCCATCTCTTTCTTTGTACGTACTGTCTCAATGGAGTGTACTTGAACTGTTGGTGGGATGATAGCACCGCACTCTAATAGTTCTTGTGCTTGAACAGTAATAATATTCTGTCCATATACATCCTCATTGTTCATACCACGTGCGTGCTTAGAACTATTCTTAGGTGTAGCAGTGAAGAAGAACTTCACATCACTCCTAATAGATGCTACAGTTGGGAAGAAGTTACGCTGAGTACTATTGTGTGCTTCATCATAATAGATGTGATCACATACTATTCCTGCCTCCAGTATCTTATGGAGTGAATGATATGTACAGAATAGTATAGGATTGTTGCCAAAGTTGACAGCACCCTGTAAGAAATGCCTGATCTCATCCTTATCTGTTGAGCACCAGTCATCAGTCTCACCACTGTGAACGTGACCAATAATATATTTGGTGTCAGTTAGAGCAGAATCAAACTCAGATGAGAGTTGTAGAGCTAACATGATGCGTGGTGCTACTACAACTGTGATCTTACCGATCTTATCAGTGAGTCTGGTCCTTAAATCTTCAATCATACAGCGAGTCTTGCCACCACCAGTGGGAATATACACTGTCCCACATGTACTGGCTCTCAATCTTCTGATTGTTCTAACCTGATGTGGACGGAGTTGCATTAAAAAACCTCGTTGATGTCCCTATTATAAGGGCAAACCAACGAGGTTACATGCTATTGTGGACACTTATTCAGGTGTCACTCCACTGACTACCCCTTCTTCTATTGATCTGATAGCCAAGTAACGCTCCCATCTGCGTGCGTCTATCTCCCAAGGCTCATCATCATACTTGACTGACGAGCGTACACGCTGCCTCAACCAATAGTTCTTATCATATTTGGTCACATACTCACGTAATACTCTCTGCCTTACGTGTACCATCTCATGAGCAAGTGTCACAAGATAGTCCCACTTGGATAAACCAGAGTGTATTACTATTTCAAAGAAGCGAGGACGATACAATTCGTCCAGCACTCCCATCTCACCATAAATGTCCTCCTTCTTACAACCCTTGGTTATAATATTGAAGTCCAATTTATACCGTTGACCGATATGTTTTGGTACATACCAGTCAATGAAGGCATTTGTGATGCGCTTCTGTTGATGATGGCCTGCGTAGCAAATGGAATGAGACATAACCAGTGTAAGAACCAAACTCCTGAAAGTACAAACAATAATTTCATCATTCGCAGCATGGTGGTGCCTCGCTGAGAATGGTAAGTTTCTTTAATACAGTGTCCCATGTGACAGACTGTTCATTGTCCATGAAGCCATCCACATGACAATATCCTAAGCACTCTTCTATCAGATGCTTCTCATCTGTTGTGAAATAGACTGGTAGAGCCATAGTGATCCTGTAACTCCTCTTATTATACACCTGGTATCACACCAGGGAAGACCTCAGTGGGCAGTTCTGCATCTGCACACCGCTTGTCTGCTATTTGTGCGTACTTCTCCTCCCTCTCAATGCCCATGAAACTACGTTCAGTAGGCAGAGCAGCAACACCAGTGGTGCCTGACCCGCAGAATGGATCAAGTACAAAGCCCTTCTCAGGACAATATACTCTAATGAGATACTCCATCAATGATACTGGTTTAACTGTTGGGTGATCATTGTCCTCACCCTTCTCCTTACGAGTAGCACGAGGCGCATAGAAATACTTCTGATGCTCTGGTTGTACCTCACCTATGATATTACTAGGGTATCTACCATCAGGATTAGCATCTACAGTACCATACTCAGCTCCACCACCTTTCGTATTACCCTCTTTACCAAAGGTTCTACGTTTTCCACCTTGAGCGACCCACCCTTTCGGTGGATTCTTATCCCAAGGTATCCTGGTATCCACAGTGTTAATGAATCCCACTCCATATTTGTTATGGTTATCTTGGAGACTACCCTCTGGTTTCTTCTGAGCAACGACAATGGGTTCATGTGCTGGTTTTAATCTGTTAACCTTAGGCATCTTGGTTGTGGTCATCCACATGATCTGATCTTTAATCTCAAATCCTGCGTCCTCCACATTACATGCCATGCGATGATATAATTGTGGACTACAAAATGATAACAAGAATGCGCCAGGTTTGAGTACCCTGTGTACCTCTTGCCATATTTCTACACTTGGGACACTATGATCCCAGTGTTCCATGCCCATACCATATGGGGGATCAGTAATACAACAGTCAAATGAGTTTGTATCCCATGCCTCCATTGATAGGAGACAATCATCTGAAGTGATTATATACATTGGATTCGCAAAGCTCTCTGTTAGTGTGGGTAAAGTAATCACATTTCGTATTACCGCCCTGTTGAATAAACATATTACGGATGTAAAAATCGAATCCTCTGTCATCATCAGGTTTCACCTTGCGACACTCATCAAGTGTCACTTGTAGTTTGTTGATAGTATCATTCATCCATACTGTAGTGTCATGGTAGCATACATCATGACCAAAGAAGAATGTTGTTGAGTTATATTTCTGACTGCTGAAGATGTAGAGTGCTCCCTCCTTAGGTAGTCCACCATTATATACTGGCTTGTATCCCTTGGATGATTTACACTCTATGTTCAGTGTACCCCACTTGGTCTCACATCTAAAGTCTGGGAAGCTCTGTGATCCATTGGGTTGATACTCATAGAATATACCAAACTCATCAAGTAGGTCTTTGACCTGCTCCTCATGTTCAGGATTATCTTGTGAGTTGGATTTGTAGGGTAACTGTAGTACCCTGTCGAGGAAGTCTTTCATCCTCACACTATCTAATGGTGGGATGATAGCGTTGAATGATCCTGCTTTCATTGGTTGTTAGCCTGATAAAGAAGTTTACCTAGTAGTTTAGAGTAGAATCTACATGTCTCATCATCACTATATTCCTTCTTTATCTTCTCATGGACCATTGTGATCAATTCTTCATACTCTTCAGTGTCAAACTGAAGGTCATGTGGCAAGATCTTGGATGAATCATTGCCCCAAGCATACTGTGTGGTCATGGTTCTCCTTGATTACTGACCTATTATAAGGGTAATTGAGCAGGTATGGTACGGATGCGGCCAGTTTGAAGAGTGGCATACTCATCATGTAGCTCACATCCTATGTACTTTCTACCTAATTTCTTTGCTACCATTGCTGTGGTGCCACTACCCATGAAAGGATCTAATACTATGTCACCCTGCTCCGAACCTGCTAGTATACATGGTTCAATGAGATCAGGTGGATAACATGCGAAGTGTGCTCCCTTGTATGGTTTATTGGTCACTGACCAAACCGAACGTTTATTCTTCTTGGGATACGACTTTGAGAGTCCTGAGTGTGGAGATAGTCCAGTACCCTTATTGTGATATTTTCCATTAGTACGATCCCTGGTTCCCCAGTCTTTGGCTGGTTCTTTGATACTCTCGTTATCATAATAATACTTCTTGTTTTTACTTAAGAGGAAGAGATACTCATGTGACTTAGTACATCTATCCTTTACTGACTCTGGCATAGGGTTAGGTTTATGCCATATTATATCCTGTCTCAAATACCAACCATCAGCACGTAGTGCGAATGCTAGCATCCAAGGGATACCAATTAAATCTTTTTCTTTGAGTCCTTCGAGTCTATTTCCTCTACGAGGACACACAGTTGGTAAGTCTTGGTCATTATTTGCGACACTTTGTCTTGTAAGAGCTTGTCCTCTACCTGGTCTGTAGTTATAGTAACTATCGCCAATATTAAGCCAAAGAGTTCCATCATCTGTAAGCACATCACGTACACTCCTGAATACTTCTACTAGATTCTCAATGAATTGTTCTGGTGTGTCCTCTTGACCTATCTGTTGGTCCTCACCACCATAGTCACGTAGACCATAGTAAGGTGGTGATGTGACACACATGCGTGCTTTCACATTAAATTGTTTGAGTGTCTCACGACAGTCACCAAATAGTATGGTGTCCTTCATGTATTGAGTACCCAGATCAATCTGATCACCATACATGTGAATATCACATAGTATGTCCACATGACCCACATGCCCACCTTATTATGAAGTGATCCACGTTTGTATGGATGAACAACACCAGGTGCGCTGTCCCATCCTGCTTGCATATATTCTTTAGGATCTATTCGTCCCATTCTACATCCTCCTCATCATCATCACCGAACCACTCCTCATAGAATTCATCGTCCTCCTGATCAAATGTATTAAGATGCCACTGTAATGTCTTATGTCCATCTAATGATCCTACATGTATGGTAGCATCACCATCATTGAGACAGAACCCACGACATAACCACTCAGTTAGTGGATGGTCAGGGTGTGCCTCCATCATTAGATCTATTAGTTCTTCAAACTTATCACGCTCAAGGTACTTGTACTTTGACCAGTGTAGTCCTTTGAACCGTTGCCAGTCAGGTGTCCAACCGTCTTCATACTCTAGCATGACGCTCTTTGAATATGATATCTTTGTTCACCCACATCTTACAATAATCAATCACAGACTCCTCCAAGTTTACGTCTGATAACCAGAACTCAACAATATAACCAGGCTTGATCAGCTTGATCTTACCTGGTTTAGTAATGCGGTAGGGTGTACCAGCATTCACCTGTTTTCCATTATACCACATTTCTTGCGTCGGTACAACTACATCTATTGTATCACATGATGGTGTGAAGTCAACCTCTGTCTCTACATGATGTATTAGTCTCTTATAATATCCTAGTTCATCACTACCTGGATCAGGTCCAGTACACATACAACTAGCACCATCAGTCAGTGCTGTGAGTCTGGTCATACCTGCCATCTTAAAATTAAGATATGTACCAGGTTTGTACACTAGAGCATGTGGTACACCAGCAGTCTCACTCATCCATATACCCTCAGTGAATAGTAAACACCTGTTGTGTAGATAGAATCGTTGAAGATACTCTGTTGCTGGCATGTCATTCTCCAGCCCTGACAAATTATATGTTGACAGCATGACATCGATGATGTCCTGAGGTATTTTAATTACCTTGTTCTCAGGGTCATCACCGATGAACTTAAATCCTTTTTTACAATTTTGATAATATAGTGTGGTTAACTCGTTGCCAAAGTCTTGAACCACTTTCTCACATGTAGTCAAGTCATTCGCTCCCAGATACCTGAAGCATGTTTATTATTCTGTACAAGCTTAGTAGCCCATACCATATCTTCGTATGATACTTCTCTCTTTAGTTTTACCTTACATGCTATAGTGGTAAGACGTAATCTATAATCCTTAGATAGTGTCATGGCCGTGATACAAATTCAATCAATCCATCCTCAAACTGTTGCATCCATTGTCTAGAAACCGTTGTAGAATCTACATCGTTGGTTGTGAACTCAATGAGATATGTCTCCTTGTTCACATTAAGTGATTGCCATTCAGTAACAGTACACTTGAATGCCATGTGCTGTTTCAATAGTGTGCCCTGAATATAACAGTCCTCACTTGGTATAATAATAGAGCCATCAGTTTCAGGTTTGAAACGACCGCTTGTGGAAAACTTATATACTATTCTATTAAAGTTCTTACCATCCTTAGGTCCAGCACATACACTAGATCCATCCTTCTCTACAGATGTGAGTCTAACAATGCCTGGTAATTTAAACTGTGAGTATGCTCCCTTATGATATAACAGACTATGATTGGGCATAGTCAGAGCATCAGACTTCCACTGAGATGTGAATAGTATAGATCTGTGATGTACAGTAGCGTTATGTAATCCATATTCTCTGATCAATGACTCAGCAGCTGCCACCTTACCACTTGGGTTCTTTGATACCCAGTCATCAAGTAGATCAACACCTTCACTTATAAATGGTGGCTTGACTTCAACTATATCAGGATCATTACCAAATATCTTCTTACCTTCACGAGCAGACACACAGCTAAGGATCTCAAATCCATGCTGCTCTATCTTCTTCCCGAATCCATATGATGCTATATCATATGATTTGTTAGTTGTAATATCATACATCAGCTATTCAGTTCTTTCATAAGGTTTTCAAATTGGAAGTCAAAGTCATCCTCATGGAATATAGTAGTGATCTGTGTCTGTGTTAACAGTGGATCGAAATGATTTGCTGATAGTTTGTGCATCTCAGTCATGTGAGTCTCTAACTCAGTTGCTGTGACTGTCTGCTCTTGATTCTTTATTGTGTTACATGATGATAGCTGATTCGATGAATCATCTTCAAGGTTCTTCTGTAGTCTTACAGCATCAAATACTAGATTTGCTATCTGCATACGTACAGGCTCATCCTTATTGAGGTTCCAAGCATCTATGTTTAGATCCTCTGGTTGAGTCGTTAACTCACTACAGTTAACACTAACTGTTATTTGTTTTAGTTCAGAATCCACATTAGTAATGGTGAACTTCACGGAGTCCGCACCATATACTTTGAACTGTGGTTCTTGAGTAATTTCTGATTGTGCCATTAGCCTGATCTACCTCGTCGGTCTCCTGTTGCTATCCAAGAATAAACATAGCCGCTACCATCTATGTAGTACCCAGAGTTACCATTTGAACCTGAGTTTCCACCACTGGCGTTTTGACCTGGGTTGCCACCCTTAGCCCCAGAGTTACTACCGCAACCCTGACCACCGCCACCGTTGCCACCAGAATTGTAGCTACCATTATTAGCACGGTTACCACCACTACCAGCAGGTATACCAGCACCACCTCCACCTCCACCACCACTGGCAGGGTTATAGTTATTGCCTGATCCTTGTCTGTAACAGTTCTTACCGCAGTTATAGTTGTAATAATATGTGCCTACACACTGACCGTTATTACCTCCACGGCCACCGCCGCCTCCACCCCACATCTGACCATCGTTCTGAATGTAGACAGGAGTACGTGTGTACAATGCTGTACCACCACCTGAGCTAGCACCATTACCAACGTTACCACCATTACCACCACGTCCTGCTATCCTGCAGTTGTTGTTGATCTTGATGTATATTAATGATCCTGATGTGAATGATCCTATGTAAACGCCTGGGTTACCACCAGCCTTACCAGTAATAGTAATAAGACCACGTAAGCGATCTCCACTATTATATGTCCTGCCTAGTGATGGTGAGTTATAACCACTGCTGGTTAACCAATCACCTAGATTAAATGTTGATGTCCTAGTACCTGATACATTAACAGAAAATGTGAATACATTCTCAGCATCATGGAACTTACGCCATGTACCACCCGATTTAACGTATGCTTGTTTAACAGTACGCCAAGTTCCACCTGACTTGACTGATAATGTATCAGACCAACGCCAAGTACCACCACTCTTAGCACGTGAGTGTAGAGTGGGACTAAGGTATTCAGCAATAGCTGAGTCATAAGGTAGTGCCATAATTAATATCTATACCATACATCACCGTTGCTTCCACCAGAGGGGTTGCCAGTGGATATTGTACGCTTACCATAAGCATTAGAGTCAGAAGCTATTGTTAATGTTACTCCACCTGTTGATGCGTTCACAGATATCTGTGAACTACCTGCTACAGCAAGTGTTCTAACACCATCATTAGTTATAGTGATAGAGTTAGCACCATTTGCGATACCAATACCACTACCAGCAGTTAATGTTGATAGTGCGTATCCTGATGATGAACCAATTAATAACTGACCATTTGATATGGTTGAGGTGTTTATACCTGTACCACCATATGTTCTGTTAATAATTGTACCAGCCCATGTACCACTTGTAATAGTACCTACTGTAGCAAGAGATCCCGCTGAAGTCAAGTTGCCCAGTGTATCTATGGCACTCTCGATAGTTGCTTCTGTTGTAGCATCTATACTATCAATACCTTTAAGTGAACAACTACCACCACTGTCTGATATAACATTTGTTGATCCAACTGTGAGGTCACCACCACCAATGGTGAAGTCACCACTCAATGATAGTTCGTTGTTAATGGTTGTAGTACCACTTGATCCACCGATTGATACTGAGGTTGCCTGTCCACCTATGTCTAGGTCAGTAACACCAGTATTGAATAGTCTTGCTGAGGTCTGGTTTGTTGTTATGTCACCACCATTAACATGTATGTCAGCTGAGAATGTAGCATCATTAGTTACTCCCAGTGTACCACCAAGTGTGGTAGCACCTGAATTAACATTTAATGTACCAGTGGATTGTATGTCAAGACCTAATCCAGATTTTAACTGTAAATCACCAGCAGCATCACTAGCTCCACTACCACCAGATATATTAAGGTTACCAGTATCTGTTAATCCTTGCTTAACCCAGTTGTTACCATTCCAGTACCATCCTTGATACTGTCCACGTGTAGGTAGTTCTAGTAGTTTCCAGTCACCATCATTAGCCGAGCCTGAACCAGGAGTAGATGATACAACGTCAATATTCTTACTTGCTTCACCTGTCTTACCAACTGTGATGTCAGCACAAGTGATCTTATCATTAACTGTAGTCTCACCCTCAACCAAGAATTTACCCTTGAAATGAGTTGTGAGTGTATTACTTTCAATTGTTATCTTATCCCTAACGATGATCTCATCGTAAGTAGGACGTAAGTTAGCAGTCTCACCAACAACAGATAATACTGGAGTGTCTAGTGATTCTTCTTCACCAGTAACAGAACTAATTCTAGTGTTACCAATGAATAGGTCACCATTACTGTTAAGTCCAGAGTAGAATGCGATACCGCCTTCTTCCTTCTGTGACTGTGCTAGTAGTACCTCATTCTCTGTAAGAACTCTGTTCTGTACAGATGGTAGACCAGTACTGTAGTTACCTGGACCAAATCCAACGTATTCAAATGTGTGGTTACCAGATCTTAGAATACTAGGTCGTCTGACTTCTAGGTCAGTACCACCAGTAGCATTCAATGGTATCATTCTTAGAGCTAGATCTAACTCTTCAGCATCACCATCACGTGCTTCTAGTGTGATGTAGTTAGCAGTAGCTGAGTCAGCAGTAGAATAGTTAGTATAATTATTCTTCTGCTCCATAATATAATCATCCATTATCTCCTTGGTAATGGATCTAGCTAGATCTTCATTACCAGCACCATCAGTTGTAGTAACTAGACCAACAACAGTATTAGAAGCAACAGATATAGCAAGTGCTGGATCTTCTGTTGGGTTGTCCTTATCCAACTGTGGATAAAGGTTATTAATATTCTGGGAGAATGCGAACTGATTGAGGTTACCATCAGTAGGTACAATCTTACCATTCAACATGGTTAGATAGTAGATACCATTCTGAGCACCTGCTTTAAGTGTTTGGACTTTCTCTATATCGTAGATATAGTATACTTTCTCATAGCTCTGTCCACTTGCTACGTTACGTGGTTGTAGAATATAACCGTTGATTGGATCTCTTGCCAACACAGATGAGTCTACAACATATCTCATACGATATGTTCTATCACGTGAAGATCTATTGTCAGGTATACGCTTCATGTATGAAGCACCTGTGAATAGTGAGGTAGCGTAGAAACTCTCGTTACCTAAGTGATAGTGTATACCAGTACTTGTGTCTGCTGATGTAGCAGCAGTTATTCTGACATACCATGTACTCAGTTCACTATCAAACTGTAGTGGGTGATTAGGATCACCAGGTACATAACCTTCAGTGGTTATGCTAGTGAAATGACTATCACTAACTGATGTAGAACCAGTAGGTGTAATAGATGTCTTGAATATAGATGGTGTAGAACCATCGATCAATGAAACATATAATACATCATTGAGTCTGGCACCTAAGTTATAACCCTGTAGTTTATATGGTGGTTTGGTTGCCTCAGAATTATATCCATAGAGATATAATCTTGTGTCTACATCTCCGATGTATGACCATGTGACTCCACCATCACTCCTGGCAAGTGGTGCTGTATCCCAAGTGGGAGCTGTACCACCAGTTGTACCACCAGTAGCAGTATAATATGATTTACCAGCATTTTGAACTGATGTACCAGCAGCAACTGTTGTTGATCCAGACCATGCTGGCTTAGCAGTACCTACAGTTCTACTAGAACTATGTTGAATCTTCTGTACATCCAGTGCGATATATCCAACTGGAATCTCATCTATAGTACCACCATATACTGTAGTACTAGCAGAAGTTGTACCTCTAAATCCTCTATTTAATGTCAGTGTACCATTAGTTGATACACTCTCAATCATATATGACTCAGTTGAGTCATCAGCAGTAATCCTAATAAACTGATTGGCTACTAATCCATGTGATGAGTTAGTAGGTGAAGGTGTTACTGTCTTACTATTAAGTGTAGCAGCAAATGTATAACCACCAACAGCAGTATATGTACGTGCTAGTTTCTTAGGTGGTATGACATGAGTGACCTTACCAGCCTTATCTTGTGTGAATGGTAGGGTCTTAAATCCTTTTGCTCTTAGTGCGGTACTACCAAAGTTACTGTTTGAGTTGGTGATACTTTGGTCTCCTCCACTGAGGGCCACAAAGTGATCAGCGAAACCAACAGCAAATACTGATACAGCTTGAATAACAGCATCGTTGGAACACTTAACATGGAAGTTTCTATAAGATGGTTTGTATATACTGTCACCATCAGTATGGTTACCAGCTATGTAAGTAGAACCATCCCATTTGATGAATGCGTTGTCATCTTTCTGCAGTGATACACCAGTGAACTGAGCAACAACCATTGATTTGAAACCAGTGGATTTGCCACCATCAGCATGCATACCACAAGTACCCCAGGTACTACGTAGTGAGCAGTTAAAGATGTAAGGTGAAGCAGAGTCTACGTTATCAATCTCAACTCGTACTGTTGAACCTGTAGCAGTTGGGTTGTTAGCAGGTGCAGCAGAGTTAGGATCCTTGATTATGTACCTGAAGGTGGTTGTCGTAGGTACTTCGGTAATAAAATATGAGCCGTTAAATCTACCAGCAACAGTGCCTGAGACACCTTCGATCTGGACAGGAGTTCCATTAGAGAATCCATGTGGTGTAGTCGTAGTAACTTCAGCAGTGGTCGTGTAAACACCTTGGTTAATATAGTCAGTTACAATACTACTGATTGTAATAGGACCAGAAGTGTTAGGACCAACAATTCTATTTTCTTCTACTCTCTTCTGGAATTCATCAGCAGATACCACACCAGTAGTATCAGGGATGTCATCAAATGCCTTAGCAACCTTCTGATAGTATAAGTCTAAGTCAGTGATTGTTAGAGCATTACCAGTTGTATCGTTAATAGAACTGAGAGTATTTCTACCATCACAGTACTCGAAACAACATAGTTTATGGTGAGAGAATGTAGGTGGTGATGATGCTGATGGCTGAGCAGGATCCTTATACACACCAGTGTTAGGACCATCGAAGAATGAGAACTGCCAGAAATAGCATCCACCTGTTACCCTAAAGATAGCAGAACGACCAATCGCTCCACTAGCAGGGTCAGGAACATAAAGAGGACGGAGCTTAGTCTTTCTAAGATCCATACCAACAATACTTGTACCTCTAGGTACAACGATACCACCCTCAGCACTGTTAAACTTATACAGTATGTTGTCAGGGTTTGGTGTACCGTCTGGGTTTTGTAAATCTAAGTCTGAACTAGAGTTCAGAATGGGTATATCATCATCTATGTAAGCTTGTGCTGTTGTATTTGTTCCAGGTCTATTATCTAATACGTAATCTGATGGTGATAATACTATAGTATATGCTTCAAAAGCATCGTTGAACTGACCAGTTCTATAAGAGAATCGAGCTGACTCCACCAATGCCCTCTGAATAGACTTGAATGGTCTATTAGGACTGTTACCCCTGTTGTCAAATGAATCCGAAGCATCAAAGTCGTCAGGGTTGACGTAGATACAGCGTCCTGTCTTCGATGTGAAGACGTTCTTTAATCTGGTAAGTGCCATTAGTTACGCCGATGTAATAGTAGTTGCCTCTTCAAATCCTATAAAATTAAATGACGCACCAGCAGATGCGTTAACATATAAATTCTGCCACTGCTCTAGTACCAGACCTGTCAAACTCACTTCACTATTGTTAGGGACAGAATAATTCTTGAGAATTTTGTTTTGATCATTAGAATATGATACAGCAGAAATAACAACCTCAGCAGCAGAACCAGAAGTCTCCTTCCACTCAGCAGTCTGTGCTACTCCTCCTACATTACCTGAATTATATAAGGTCACCGTACTCAAGGATGGTAACCAAGCGTATGCTCTAGATGATACTGATAACTGACCAGCACCATTAATACCAGATACTCTCTGCTCATTTAATGTGGTATACTTGCTAGACTTGACATTATTAACTAAGCTGTCGTTCTGTACCAGTAGTTGTCCTGCTAATCTGTCATAAGCAACACATCTTCCCCATGTACCAACATAAGAATCAGTTATAGTAGCAGAACCACCACCAGCTCCTGTGACTGTCATACTAGCAGCAACAGTTGTTGGCCATTCTCCTACTGGATCCTTCCACCATAATTTTAAGTTAGCAGCATCCCAATATACTACCTTACCTGTCTGAGTAGGACCAACTGAACCAGACCAAGAAATTGTTATAGTCTCACCTACTACAAAAGCAGTACCGTTATGACCATTAACAATAATAGCAGAACTGGTTAAGTCCTGATTGGGAACGAATGAAAACTCAGAGAAGTTAGCAACCACTGGACTCTGTGATCCAGGGGCAGCGAATTGTATTTCACATGTATAGTCTTGTACAGCAACATCAACAGTTACAGCAGCACCTGAGGTGTTCATTATCCGTAGAGAACCACTTGCTATAGTAGCACCAGGACATGTATACATTGGAAAGTCAGCACGTACTAGACCGTTCGGATTTGTCGTTGGATCTACAAAGTCGTGTGAATATTTTGTTGTAGCGGATTGGAACGACGCTAGTACACCATTAGCCATGAGAATTAAGAATATGCGTGGAAGTAAACTTTATTTCTACTGGTAGCAGAAATAGAATCAGCAGTAATTGTTTGAAGGTTGCCTTCGAGGTCTGTAAGCTTGAGACGTTTAGCATATATAGCACCACCAGTCTGACTGACTGAATCGGTCTCAGTGACATAGAAGTCACCGTCTACATTACTGTCACCAGCAACGTCAAGTTGCTTGCTAGGATCTTTATTGATTCCGACATAACCGCTGGAATCAATCTGCATTTCAGTGCTACCATCATACTTGTTGAATTTCAGAGGAGTTGCGGCTAATCTCTTCTGAACAACAAAGGATGAACTATCACCACCAATAAATTGGCTGCCTGTGAAATATATATCTCCTTCCACTTCAAGCTTATAAGCAGTTGGAGTTCTATCAATACCTATTCTATCATTGATATTATCAAGTATAAATGTACCATCATCAAAGTTAACAGAACCAGTTGTAATTAGGTTGTTAACAGATCCAATAGCACTAATCAAACTAAGGTTACCTGTATGAATAACTTCTTGCTTAGTCTCACTCTCTCCAGCGACATCATACGTCCTATACTGTAAAGCACCACCTTCAGTTACGAAGGTAATAGTAGCAGTAGTATAGTCTTGACCTCCTGCGTCAATGGTAATTGATGTTAAAGAACCATTAACTATTACAGGAGTGACAGTAGCATTAGTACCATCACCAGTAATTGTGGCTGTGACTGTTTGACTAAGGAAAGAACCAGTAGCAGTTATTGTGAAACTGTCTACGGCACCATTAACAAGGTTAACAGTAGCAGAAGGAAGAGTATATCCTATAGATGCTACTCTCAATCCGTACTGATAGTTTGTGGATGTATATGTTGTATCAGTATCATAATATTTAAGATCAAGATACCTAGATGCTTGGTCGGACGAGACAAACATGTCAGCAGCCCAGTTACCAGCATTGGTATTCTGTGATGTATCCCAAAACTTTATGCCTTTATATAACGCTGAACCACTGGTCTGATTTAACTGTATATCAGCAGTCGTAGTAGTAAGACTATTGAGCGTTAGTGTTCCGTTAAATGTGGCATTACCATTAAACGTAGAGACAGCAGCAACTGTTACTGTATCAATGTTGCTACTACCAAGTGTTGTATTGTTATCTACTTGAAGATTCCCACTAAGGGTCATGTTAGCAGCATCCAAGCTACCTGTGAATGACGGAGACGTAAGTGTCTTGTTAGTAAGAGTCTGAGTAGAATTTAATGTAACCAGAGTATCAACATCAGATCCTGGGTCAGGAAGAACATATGTCCTAGTTGATCCTGTTGGTATTTGTGTAGCAGAGAACTTGGCAATCTTTGAATTATCAGAACTGTTAGGTATAGTGAATACCGTATCAGTAATAGCAATAGTAGAGTTAAATCTTATAACACCAGTACCTAGAGCTTGTAATGTCAAGTCTAAGTTGGAGTCGGCACTGTCTCTAGCAGACAGTAACAATGAGGTTGACTGCTTCTCTATTAAGAGTTTTGAGTCTCCTAAAGAGATGCCCAGTTCACCCTGAGCAGTCGAATATAATCCAGTCGCAGTTTTCTGATCAAAAGAAAGACCAGGTTGGTTTTGTGTTCCACCAGGCACAGCCTTGAATATGGAACCTACTTCGCTCTTTTTATTAGTATCTACTGGGTCAGAATTATCAAGCAACAGAAGGGTATCTGATGGTGATACTGTCGTCAGTAGAGTTAGATCTGATATCTTACGAGTTGCCACACGTACTCTACATTAAGTTCTCAACTTATTTATACTCTTTGTCGAACACAAAAGGACCATACTTACTTCCCCACACTTGTTCACCCTTATCATCATACCCTCTATCGATCACAGTATACTTATCTTTCTCTAAAATACACTCAGATCTGAGGTATCCACCGTTGACTAGAGGTGATTTAAAATTCCTTCCTACATACTTATCACCATCCTTAATGAAATGGATATCAACCACTGGGTTCAATACCACAATCTCTTCATCTCTTTCTACAATCTCTACCTCCTTATCTCTATACTCCTCATTATTATACTTGTAGCGTTGGCATGACTTGAATGTATTGCCTTCAATTCTCTCATGATCTAATAGTATATGAGCATAGTGAGATGGCCAACTGGATGCTTGCTTCCAATTGTTATAACTTCCTTCAAACCATTCAACAAACTCTTCTAGCATTTGAACTTAATAGCTAATGTAAATCGATAGAGAGGACCAGCAAATGACTGTTGTCTTGCTGAGTGTGGAATAGTAGAATCAAATACTACTACTCTACCTGGTACAAATGGTGTAACATACTCTATCTCCTTAGATTTATCGTCTAAGAATATAGTCTCACCACCCCACTCATGTTTCCACTCTCTATTCATATAGTATAGTAGTGTCTTATCTCCTTTGACAGAACTATCTACATGAACATCAGGACTCTCAGCATGGAGACCCATATTAATATAGGCTACATCTATCTTAGGTGGACAGAACTCTGATAGGTAATCACCGATCCCATTCTTAAAGAATTTCTTATGACACCACTCCTCATCCAGATATGATACAGGCTTCTGTGTCTTTAAATTTTGTACGTCATACTTATTACTACCAAGCAGAGCATATGGTAGAGAACATGCTTCAACGTATAATTCTATTTGTTGTTGTGTAGTCACTAGATCATCAATGATCTTCACTTCACCATTACTTAACTGCATTTCAAATTGAATCCTATACTTATGCGATCCTCATCGCTACAGTTTCTCTCAACTCTATGTCTGAGATCAGCAGGAAATATTAACATAGATCCAGCTTGAGGATTGAACCATGTGGTGTCATGTAAATGATACTCATCCTTTATATCATCTGGAACCTTCCAGTTATATCTTGTGAGAGCATTATCATTCTCAAACGTCAAGACACCACAATTTTCAGGAGTCTGTAACCACAGACAACCTGAAAAGTCCACACCAGCATGTAGGTGCGACATATTAAATTCGGTAGGTCCATTGATATTAGCCCACATAGAAGCAATTTCTATTCGTGCAGGGGTAATCTCAAGGATAGCGTGAGTAATCTGAGCGTGTATCCACAAGAAGTGTAATAAGAATTCTTTATCTTCATGTAGATCGTACTTTGAATGCCAACCGCAGCTCGAACTGTTCCCGTCGTGCTCACCCGTCTGATGATAAGATTTAATCCACTCTAAGAGCTCAGGCTTCATGCCATGACACTCGTGGTGTATTACTGGTGAGGGAAACAGAGGAACTAACATCAGTCTTCTTTCTTCTTCAGTTCCTTCCGAACACGTTTAGCGTAAAAGACATCCTGCTCTGAATAGTATTCAGGATGCTTCTTTGCTCTCTTAATAAGTCGTTTAGCTGTTTTGCGGATGTCTTTTCTTTGACCTTCCTCCATCTAGTATCGTTTTGGTATTTTATTGTATTGGGATAACTCGTCATGAGCGTGTTCAAGGTATGGTACATAATTAAATTCTACACAGTTCACTTGTTCATCGTCTTCATAACAAACAAGCGCGTCAGATTCAGGTGTTGTAAGGAAATCTTTCAATTTCTTTACCTCCTGTTTGAGTTGCTTGACCTCTTTAGCGAGGTGGTCTACGGTGTTTAGCGTCATCTTAGCTCTAGGGTTTGGTGGCGTTAATCCTGATGTTCAGCATCAATAGCTTCATTCATTTCTTCGATTAATGGTTCTAACTCGAACCCCTCCTCCAGAAGATACGAACTACCTCTATATATGTCTTCGTTAGTAAAGTGCGGTTTTTCTTCAGCATTTAATCTTTCCTTAATGTCAACAGGTATCACGTCTTCGTCAAACGTGAATGGTGTTCCATTTAAAAAGTATACCTTACAACACCCTATTCCGTCAATGACTCTATACTCACCTTGAAGGTGCATTATCTCTTCCATAGGAAATCCATTGGGCATTTTTCTTGTTTTTCTTCCCTCTTCAACCTTTGCTTAATCAGATCCCACGAGAATCCGTTGTGCCAGTCTTTGAGCCAGAGGCTCTGCAACTGTCGCTTAAGGACTTTTTCAGGGATTGGTCGTTTTTCAAGGCTGAATTTGACATCTCTAGTTCTTTGACTAGAGAATCGAACGTAGCAGAGGGGAGCTCCTTTTTCGAGCCAGATGTTTTTGTCATACGATGTGATTTTGAACCCTAGGTTGATTGGTCTCTGCCATACTGATATTGGGAATGCCCCAGGTACAACATCTAGACCTAATCTTGTCATCTCAGGAACTGGAAACTGTTCTATCCACACGTCCTTATCCTCTGTCCAAAAACAATATCCTTGTTTAAACTGGACTTCAGGGTACTCACCATCGAGCCACCCATCTCCGAGCATAAAGAATTGATCAAATATATCCTGAGCTAGGTTTGTGGACAAATATTTATCTTCTGACTTAAACGTCATACCTAAAGGGAATGTCTGCTTCATTATCCAAGTATTCTTGTGATAATCTTTCCAAGCAGGACACTTGGCATGACGATATCTCATGTCATATCCTTTGAGAGCAGGAGTAGGCTCTTCAAAGTAGTCAGGGGGGAAGAAGTCTGTCTCTTTACGATCGTAAAAAGATTCTTCGTTACCACCCATTACATAGTTGTAATAGACTTTTTTATGTTTCATCCTCTAGTGCCTTGTCTATCTCAGCATCAAGCCTTGCTTGCTTCTCAGCAGCAGCATCAGCGAGTTTGGCAAATTTAGGACTATGACTAGGATCTACAGGTTGTGTCTTCTTCTTGTATTTCCTCTTGTCAATTTTCTTACGTTGCTTCGGTGACTTCTTACGATTTTTCTTGATGACTTCCAAGGCATCACCAATAGTAACGATGTCCACAGCGTCTTCATCAGGTATTTCAATGCTAAAGCACTCCTCTAAAAACATCACTAACTCAACCATATCAAGAGAGTCAAGCATTAGGTCATCACCTAACTTACTATCCCAAACGATTTCCGTCTCGATCTCATCGGCACGTTCACCTAGGGTCTCTGCTATGGCAAGTTTAGCTACCTTCAATAGGACAGTATTAGTTATCCTTTTAGATTCACGAAGAATCTGTTTAATTTCAGCGTATGTTGCTGTATGTGACATAATTAATAAACATACTGTACTTCATCGGTCTTGCAGGAAGATCTGATCACTTCCAGGACTCTTTCAAATTGTTCACCGTCATCGCATTGGACTTCCCTAACCTCAGCAGAATCACTGAGTAGGGTGAACTTGCGTGCAGGTATGTTGACGATACACTTAGCTAGGTACTCTGATTCCACGGGTCTGTAATATCGGACTTATGCTTAGTATACGGTATAGACACAGCATTTGGGGTACTCCATATGCCAGTATTACTTCTGGCACACTCGATGACCTCTTCTGCGTATTCCCTGATCTCTATAAGAGCAGTACGTGTCTCTTCATAACATTTGAAAGCTTCACCTTCCTTAGTTAGGTCGATTTGCTTTACCTTTTTTTCCACGTACTCAGATAGCTCTTCGTTGATAAACTCAACTAAAACTGTCGCTTGCTTTGTGGATAATGCCATATTTGACATCTGTTCTGGTGTTCTTACTATAGGACATTCACGTCAGAATGTCAATTAAGGTAGATACCATTATTACAAGTGATTTTAAACTCAGACCCTGCAGCAGACATCATTCCCTTACCAGATGCTGCCATTGTATAGTCTTTTGTGTTTATTAACGTATTCGTACTCTTGGTATTCAGTTCCCAACCTACTCCGTCAGATTTGGAAACGTCCATACCTGAGGGTGCTCCACCCTCGATACAATCAATATTTTTGCCATGAGCAACTGTTTTTACTTTGCCCTGGACTTCTGTAAAATGGTTTCTACCAACGTTGTCATACTGACAACCTTTGACGTTAAATCGAAGGTCTCCTGCGCTTTCTATAGCGAAGGTACCACCTTCTTTATTCATGCTTATCACACGGTTACCGTGAATGGATTCCTTTAAGAACCCACCAGCCAACATGTCTAGAAAATTGAATGTACAGCGGCTGTTAATGGAGTTAGCGATAGTCCTAACTTCATTGTCGGCATTAATACCAATATTAGATCCTGAGTCTATGGCAATATTGCCACACTTTAGTTCATAGGTACCGTTAACCTTATCATAACGATTTCCCTCAACCTCTGTGTGTAGGTCTCCCTCCACATTTAGGTGAGCATCTCCAACAACCTGAATGATCAGCTTGTCGTCTTTCTTGTTTTTACCGACCTTAAGAGTGGTCGTCTTGTCACTATTTAGGTGTAAATCTCTTGAACTGATGATATATGTATCCTTATTTTCATCCATTTCGATAAGACTGCCCGTCTTACCGTTGATGATACGGATTCTTTCACCGTCCTTTGTGTTATCAAACTCAAGTACATGACCTGCTGAAGTCACTGTCACCCAGTTCTTAGGGTAGTTTGTTATATGTTGAGGATTATCATTTGAAACCTCATTACCCTGAAACGGTTGTGTATTTGATGTATCTTGTCTTGCCATTAGTCTCCTGGGTTACCCACACAATCGATATAGGACTGACTAGAGTAGATCTCTTGGAACTTGATAGGTCCAACGTAATTATATGTAGGTACTATTTCAGCACCAAATCCCTCTGCGTCCTCTATAGTAGGTCTAACAAATCCTACTGATTTAATACTAATAGATGGTTGTAGCAACCTACCTTTCTTATCTACTGATACTGTACCGATCTCCTCTTTACCAACCTTGATGATAGGAGCTTTATATCCCTTACCAACGTTGACCAGTTCCACTGTGTCTAATACTGGCATCAGATCAGAACAGTTCGCATACAGTGCCACAGCATCACCTGGTATAGCAAGGTCATAGAATGACTTAACAGGATTTAATGTAAACTTATGCGTACCACCAGTAGTCTGGAGTCCTAATCCATCAGGTATAAAGTCATTCTTATCAAGTGTAGCAAGAGCAATATATCCAGTATTATCCCAGTCAAACTCAATAATCTGCATGATACCTGTGTTCTCATCCCCAAACTCAGGCTGATAGAATAGTATATCACCCTCATCAGCATAATCCTGTAGGTCTAAATTTGGTACCAAGAATATTTTCTGTTCTTTTGGACAGTAAGTATTGTCTGGGTCTAGACCATAACCAACACCAGGTTTAATAACCTTAACACCCTCTGCCTTACCTGACTTAATAATAGGTTCCAGTACAGCACCCACACCCTCAGGTTCATTACATGTGAACATGGCTCTAACCTTAGCAGTAGTATTAATATCAGAACCTTTCTTCCTCATGAGTACACCAACCATTGATCCAATGTCATCAATGATAGGCAATGCTTTAATAATAGATGTAGACTGAGCATTATCCCATACAAGTTCAGGGAAACATGGTGTCTTCCTAGTATTATTAGGACTACAGTTCAATGAATTGAAGTTGATACTACCATCAGAAGCACGGATAGGATAGACACTATCAAATTTCTCTACTAAGCTCTTACCCTTCTCAAATGTTGCTGAGGTTACACCAGTACCTGCTGCTCCGACTTCTGCAAACTCACCAGTCTTAGTATTAAATGCTTTCTTGACCATAGAACCACCTATCATGGTAGTAACAGATGTATAACCACGTGAGTTAGGTATACCACTTCCTACAACGAGTGTCTTACCATCCTTAAGGACAGACTGTGCTGATGCTCCATATTGTGACTGTGCCTTCTTACTCTTATCTCCTTCACTCTCTCTACCACCGTAACCAGTGTTAAATGTTGATAGACCTAGAGCACAGGATAGATCACCCTTACAAACCATGTCAAGGAGTTGTAGGATCTTACTGCTGATACCCTGAATCATACTAGCAGCACCCTTAATAGCACTAAGAGCACCTTTAAGAATACCTAGAGCAGTCTCAATACCAGAAACAATTTTATCAATTATACCACCAAGTAAGTCCTGCATTATATCCTGAGCAAGACATAAGGCAGCATCAAGAGCCTGTTCAACTAAATCACCAAGCATACCACCTATCACATCAAGTAACTCATCAAATACCTGATCGAATAGACAGTTGACGAGATCTGATATGTTCTTGATCTGTGCTTGAGCAGGTTCTAGTATCTCTGGATCAGGTACCTTAATATCATTGATAGTCTTCTGTATATGTGCTTCAACCTCTTTAAGAACAGTACCTTTAATATTGGACATGATACCGCCCATGAATCCCTGTACCCTTATAGACATGGATTCAATCTCTTGTGCCAGGTCTTCTACAGCACCAGTTTTCTTATTAATGAACTCACCTATCTCATTCCTTTCAATACCTCTAGCAAACTTTAAGAACTCAGCGAGAGCACCTTGTATCTTAACATCAGATGGTGACCCACACTTACCATTACCTACATGTACAGTATACTTCTTTCTACTGTCTGCTGCTTTCTGAGCATCAGTCTGTACAGCAGCCTCACCACGAGGGTTAATGGTTGATGCCTCATTCTCTCCTGTCTCTGATGTTGATGCTGGTTCCTCATTGGCACCAGTAGTAGGATTAGTTGATACAGTATCAGCAGTACCACCTACAGTTGAACCACCACCATCACCATGTACCTTTGGATTATAGTCAGCACCTAGGATAGGTTGATACCCTTTACTACTCTCAGGTGGGAGCTTACTATAGACACCTTTAGGGTTCTCATCACTGATACTACCCATAATAATAGGTACCTGTGCTGAGGATCCATCCATAAAGAATCCAACAACCCACGAACCAATCTGTAACTGTTGTATAGATCCCATGCCACTCTTCATGGCATATACTACGGGCATTACACAACTACACCACGGGAGATCCCTAGTTGGTAGTTCAACCTTGTTTGGGTTATGATACCCTACAATTCTTACCTTTACCTTACCAGTATAATCGTAATCTTTAGAGTTCGCACCCGTAAACTCTGGATCTGACCCGTCGTTCTCGACTTGTCCTATCCACCAGTTAAAGCCATCCTTACCAATGGCATGAGCAGCACTTTCTAAACTCATCCTAAACTATCTCTGTATAATGTTACTCTAGTTGACATCATGTCTCTCTCAGTCAGATACTGGCGATATATCTTGCCTACTATGTATCTACCACTTTGCTTGGTATCTGGTTCTAGTTCTTTACCTCTCCAAGTATTTACCTCCACAACTTCACCTGTTCTTAGAGTCTGATCTCCTTCATATTCAAATACAGCAGACTGATTAAAGAAGAACTGATTCCTTATCATTGACTGTGATAGTTGCTTAGTTAAATCCTGAGTGTAAGTACCCTCAGTGTACATAGCAGTGTCAAGTACCTTAGACATAATCCTAGTAGGTTGCCTTGCTTCCACATCAGTATTAAAGATCTCATAGAAAGCAGGGAGCTCAGAAGCAGGGTTCAACTTCTTCATAGCAGGGTAGTAAGTATTAATATTAAAAGGTACCTCTTTATATGTGAAGTCCTTCATATCTAATGTAAAGGTAGTACTTGCGTAACTACCAAGGTTGAGTCCTCTGAATACATCACTGGTACCAGATACTGAGAATGTACCAATATCAATGAACCTATTATCAAACTCTTCCCCAGTCTCATCAGCAATATAGTTCACCCTGACTGTTCTAGTAGTCTGTCTACGAACTACATTGTCCATAGCTCTAAACTGATATCCATCTGGGTTCTCCCAGAATAAGAATCCAGCACTACCTGTACCCTTATCTTCAAAGATTGCTCTCCATCCTAACCACTTAATAATAGTATATGGATCCCAGTATGGGCTGACGAATGATAGTTTAGTTAATGTAGGGTCAACACTAACAGACTTGAGAGTACCTATATCATTCTTCATCAGAGAGTTAACCATCTCAGATATACTCTCACCTCCTCCCTTACCAAACCTCCGAGAAATTTTTTGGGAACTATTGTTAATCGCGTCCTTACTTATACAGTATAATGTTGCTTTAAGTTTTTTACCTGATATGATCTGACGATCTTTAATATCATAGATGACCATCTGTTGTGTGAATGTATTACCACCTTCAGGTACAAGAGCATTGTCTGACCATGTTATTTCTATTGGTTCTAATCCATACAGATCAGATACAATAGCACTCTCAGTATCATTGATAGTGATAGCAGTAACAGTATTTGCCTTGGTTATGTCCTCAATATAATGGAGCTCAAGTAAATGGTTAGCAGATAGATCAACCTGCCTCTTCTGTGGTCCCTCTGGTGCATCAGCATTCACCATGATGGACAGTTTCCGTAATGTAAAATTAGATATTTGACTCATAATACATCGAGAGGTGTCTCACCACCAGGGGTAATGAGGATACTATTTGTTAGATACTTACTAATCTTTAACTCTTGAGCGGGTACAGGTGAAGTCTCATTAATACCTGGTGAGCGTTGTTTACTCATCTGTGCCATGATCTGAGCCATCCTTGCTTGGGACTCTTTCATCATATTCTGTTGGATAGTAGTCACATGAGTGGTCTTACTCGCCATCATTGTCTCATTGCCCATAATAACCTGATTAGATAGGCTATTAATGTCTTGTTTAGTATACTGACTACCTTCAGAAGCAGGAGTTATACCTCCCAACATCTTACTTATAAGTCCTACACCAGATTTAATAACCATACCTGGTACGGTATTGTTACCCAACCACGAAGCAGCACCCTTAATCATACCACTCATACTATTCTTAACACTCTCATTCGTAGTATTAACTGAAGTAGATAGGTTGTCTAATGGTTCTTGACCAGAACCTGATGAGTGTTCAGAACTAGGTCCACCAGCATTGAGCATCTGCATGTACTGCTCATTCATCTGTCTCCTCTTCTGGAGTCCAGTAACAGCAGCACCCATTGGTGTCTGATCTGATACATTATGATCCTTATTCTGAGCAAGACCAAAGAAGTTCTTGATAGTTTCTATAGGACCACCCTGAGCAATGAGAGTCTCTTGATTAGACTCATTCATTACATTGGTCTCTTCACTAGAACCAGGACCAGCAGATGGTTTAGGTATCTCAAATGCTTGTGATACTGAGTCTATTTGTTTCTTAGCAGCCTCAAACTCAGGTCCAGGTAGATTAATCTTAGATAATAATCCAGACAATCCAGCAGCAACTGCCTTCATTGGCAATGCCATAGCATCACCTAATGCCTTCTTATATCCGTCTAAACCTAAATCCTCAGTCAGTTCATCACCAACATTCTTCTTACCTACAAGACCTAAACTCTCTAGTGACTTAGTAGATGACTTCTTACCTTCTGGTCGTGCTCCAGCATTAAGGAAGTTCCCCATTGGGGAATCCATAGGTGATACCATACCACCCTTTGCTAACTTAGCACTTGGAGCCTGTGACCCTCCAGGTGTAGCAATATGTTCAAATCCTGTGGGTTTTGATGGTGGTGATACTACTGTGGTGTCACCTGGATCACCCTTCTCACCCTTCTCTCCTTGTACAACCTCCTTATCTTCTCTGTCTGCCTGTTCCTCCTCCTGAACACTCATCTCAGAGTCTTCATCATAATCCTCAGATTCACTGAGATCCATTGGTGGTATGGCACCAGGACTTAAGAAGTTAGCAAACTTCTTCATTGTAGTCCTTGCCTTTAGTACTTCGTACCCATTAGCAAGGTCTGATTTAATTCTATTATTAGCACTGTCGTCTCTCTTATCAGCTTCAACAAGAGACTGTATGTTCTCTGCTAGGAGAAACTCCTTATACTTGTCCTCCCTGAACATACTATGGAGTAAAGCATTGCGATCAGCAAATAGCTTACTCAGTCCACCTAATACTTCATGGACGTTCTCTATACTGGGAAAATTGTCTAATTCTTTGGCCATTATAATTCTCCGTATTTACCTGAGAATGAGTCTATACCGTAGGCTTTCATACCACCCTTCTTACCCATAGGGACGTACATAGTAACAGGTACAGGAATATGCTGAGTTATTGGCATTGGTATAGGTATCATAGATACCTGCTTACCTGTTGTAACCACACTACCCTGATTAGGTGCTAGTGAAGGTCCACCCATAGCACCATTGCTGCTAGGCCATTTAATAGTAGAACTAATTGGATGCCCGTATGATGGACTGAACCCCGTCTCAATAGATGGTCCACCTTCACCCTTGGATTCCTCCTCAGGTTTTGCTGGTGTACCCAACTGTAACATGCTGGCAAATGGTAATGGGTTACCTGATCCACCATATCTTGTAGAGTTCTTCTTAGTATCTGCCTCAAAGTGAAGGTGTGGTCCTGTAGAACTACCAGCACCAGGATCTCCCTTGGCACCACCAGTCTCTGCTATCACCTCTCCAGCATAAAATTCCCCAGATTTTTTTATGAACTTACTGAGGTGAGCAATTCGCATTTGAATCTTAGCCTGTGGTAACCAAACATCCATGAGGTTACCATATCCACCAGCTCTACCAGAATATAATATTTCACCTGGTGTTGAGAATCCTACTGCTGTACCCACTGGAGTACCAACGTCAACACCACCATGAGGTTTAGGTCTCCAGTCACTAGGACCATAGAAATCTGTAATGGGGAACCCAGATACTGATGTAGAACTGGTTTCTCCTGCCATTGTCATAGTTGTAGTGGCATTCTCTGTTGAGGTCTCTGTTGATGACTCTAAAGATGGTACCTCTGCTGCTGCGGCTGGTGCTCCTCCGAACATAGATCCAACAGCACCAGCTATCATACCAGCAGGTGACGCACCAAATGCTGACTTAGCAGCACCTCCAAGCATACCAGCAGCCTTCTTAGCAAAGCCACCAACTAGACTAGCAAGCTTACTTCCCTTGAATATACCAATTGGTTCTGGTTTCTCTCCAAATATTGCGTTGACCTTTGCTACCTCCCCTAACACTGCCTGACTAGCAGGACCAGGAGTAGGTAGAGTAGTTAAGAATCCTGTAGTTACACTCGTAAGTATAGAACCTGTCTTCTTCAATAGGTTCTGGAATACTGGTCCCAACTTAGACTGAGGTACAACCAGTTCAGGTTCACCACCCTCACCAATAAGTGCTTGAGTTGGAGAACTAACCTGTCCACCATCTGCCAGTGCTTCCTCAGCAGGTGGTGCATTTAAATCTTTTGCTATTAGAGCAGCATCAATACCAACAGAGATAGCAGTACCAACACCAGGAACAGTACTAGCAATACCTGATCCTGCCTCCATCAAGGCACCACCGATGTCACCCTTCATCAGTCTCTGTAGACCAAATCCAAGACCAGCAATCAAACCGATGCCAGGTATCTTCTTAAGACCAACCTTGACAGCAGCCTTACCTCCCAATTTAACTGCCGCTTTAGCACCGACCTTCTTCAGTCCTGTTTTGGCGGCTAATTTGACTCCCTTCTCAGTAAGTTCTTTACCTAACTTAGTTCTGAGTGCCTTACCTCCTAAGTTCTTAGCTAACTTAACCCCCTGACCAGCAACCTTAGTTGCTTTTGCCTTCCCAGCCTTCGCTATATTTTTTACTTTACCAGCAATTTTCATTGCTGGACCCTTGACTGCTTTAAGAGCACCAGCCTTTAATCCTTTTAGTTTGGTACCTACCTTAGTACCAGCACCCTTTAGACCTTTAACAAGCCTACCAACAGGACTTCTCTTTATCTTACGTCCCAGCTTAAGGGTACCAGCTCTCGCACCTCTTAATACTTTACCAACTTTACCTAACTTCTTACCTTTAGATCCCCACCTCTTACCGAGTCCTCTCTTGAGTCTCCTTAATGTCCTGAGACGAGATGCTGTTCCAGTTTTTTCTCTTTTCTGCTTCTTCTCTTGCTTCTTTAATGTACCCTTCTTCTTAGCTACAGCAACTTGTGTCTGCTGGATCTGAGTCATGAAGAAGAACTTCTTCTTATTCCTCAGAAAATCTAGGTACTGATGTTCAGTATCCAGCATCTTCTCAGCATTATCCAACACCTTACCTGAGACAGGAAGGAGCTTAATGCCAAAAAGCTTTGCTATGCGGGTACGAGCACTCATTTACGCTTACGTTTTTGTTCCTCGATTCGATCTCTCTCCTCTTGTAGCCATTTGGCTAGCATATTAACGTAAACATCACGCTCCCAAGGGATCATGTGTTCTATATCACTCAGAGTATATTTATGGTGTTGGACCAAAGCAAAGTTAGTTTGATAAAATCTATCGATGCCCTCTTGGAAGAGGGCTATGCGAAAAAATTGACCAGACCTTCTATGACAGTGTTAGTCTTAACTCCAGTCTTAGGGTTGGTGACTGTTATCTTATGCTTGAGAGTAGGCATAGTGTCAAAGAAGTTTTGAATTGCTTCAAACTGTTTGTTGTTTAACTTCTCTAACCAGTCTTGTGCTTCCTTGGTGGTGAAACTACCACAGTCCTCTTCACCTTGATAGACTCTATCAATACAGGTAGCTACCAATTCATATGGATCTACATCCTCCTCAGTGAAGTTCACCTTGGTAAAGTACTCCATGTTGGGATACTTCATAACAACAGTGACATCCTCACCAAGTTTGATTGTATCAGTGTGACCTTTAGGAAAGTCAACCTTAACAGTATCAACGGGGAAGTTTACGGCTACCTTTTGGTTGGGGTCATCATCACATGGTACCTCAAGCTCAACAACTTCCATGATAGACCTACCACGTAGTTGTAAGAAGATATACTCCACGTCGAATATAGCTAAGTCTTCCATCTTAAACTTAGACTGTATACAGTTCTTGAATATCTGTGTTATAGCATCAATGATCTGTTTGCTATCGTTCTGCTCCAGAGCAAGTATAAGAATCTTCTGCTCTTTAACTAGGAAGGGACGATATTTAATTTTCTTTTTTGTAGATGGCACCACCAACTCATAGGTTGGTGTAACGATTTCAGGTAATGGCATAATTTAACCAATAATAGTAGAACGTCCGTTTGTACTTGGGACATCTTGGGGTACTGTCAACTTAGTAGTCTTACCGTCACCATTGGGTAAGTACTGGGCGTATTCATAGTACATACCTACACTTAACTTAACCACAGATGATGCGGCTGAGCTATAAGGTATAGATGATAGCATATACGGATATGCTTTGACAAGCTTCACCTTGAAAGGTTCAAAGAGTTCATCCTTAAATGGAGTAGAAGTCTTTTGTCCTTTCTCTAACTTAATGATATCTATATCTATAGTATAATCATCATACCAATGTTGTCCAAAGGCTTGCCACCTTTTCTGGGGACTGAGTGTTGCTGATGACGGTGTTAGTGTATTGTCTACACCCATGATGAATTCCTGCCAAGCCTTAAAGAACTTAAGAGGTAATGACTCAGCATCCAGTATGAATGACATGTCCATTTCATTGTAAACCTTTGCCATTGCTGGCTTCATGTTTATGCCCTTCTGAACTCCTCTAACATCCTGACTTGTCATAGAGACACCAGGAATCTGTACCTCGTTGGCGAGCATGACTATAACAGCCTGCTGTTCAGACAAGGGATTGATACCATATCCTGATTTAAGAAAGTTGCTAAACATTGAGTTAGCACCAAAATTAAACGAGACATCGTAGTTATTAGAAGAGGATATACCTCCAGAACCTTGGATGATCTTAGTTAAGAACCCCGAAACTGTAGCTTGGGCCATAAATAACGTACAGGGGTGACGTTTTTATTTATGCCTAGTTATAAAGGAAAATTTAAACCAAAGAATTATAAGAAATACAAAGGTGATCCTACTAATATAATTTACCGATCACTATGGGAACGTAAGTTCATGAACTACTGTGATACCACTAAACATATTGTGAAGTGGTCATCAGAAGAGATTGCTATACCCTATAAGTCACCACTTGACAATAGGTTCCACTTATACTTCCCAGATTTTTACATGAAAGTAAAGGAGCCCAATGGTCTCCACGAATACTTAGTAGAGGTTAAGCCTAAGGCACAGGTTGATCAACCTAAACCCTCAAAGTATAAAACCAAACGTTACATTAGCGAGGTAACGACTTATGCCAAAAACCAAGCAAAGTGGGAAGCAGCCAAAGAGTACTGCAGGGACAGGCTTTGGGGATTCAAAATCATCACAGAGCGAGAACTCAGGGTCTAAATTAGAAGCGTATATTAATAGTATAAGAGGAGAAAAGATTACTAAGACTAAACTACGTAACGAGATCCAGAACATATTATTTGACGCAGCAACAGAAGAACCAGAAATAGGTAAGTGGTACTTCTTTGAGTACGACCCAAAGTTTAGAGATATGCTGAAGATGTGGGATCAGTTCCCATTCATACGTGTCCTAGAGAAGAAGAGTAAAGGACATATACTAGGAGCAAATCTTCACTACCTTAAAACTAACAATAGATTAAACGCGATAAATAAAAACAGCGTTCCCAATGTCGCATTACATTATTATATCCCAAAGCGTGCTGACAACATTTTCTTTGAGGTTGAAGAAGAAGACGTTCAATTAATGAGCCAACTACCCATTGAGAAATTTCATAGAAAATAACTATGGCAGGAGCAGACACAGCAGCAAGAAGACAGAAAACTCGACAGCTGTCGAGTAGTGGAGCAGTTCCTACCGCACCATTAGTACCTCCTGTTGGCGAACAAGATGAGGGTAGGAATCAAGCTACCAACCCAGTAAGAGGTAGTAGTAGACTACTTGGTAATACTATTGCTTACCCAGAGCAATTACCATCTGTCCCATTTGCGTCTTATTTTAAGATAACTAGGTACGAATACAATGCTGGGCTAGCTGCGGCTAGGAGTGAGCATGGCCAGCAAGATGCTCTAGGAGCAATGGGTCAGAGTGGAATGGTAAGAGGTATGAGAGAAGGTGTCAATGATGCGACTCAAAGATTATATGGGTTCACCGACCAGGAGTCTAGGAATAGAGATATAGATGCCAGAATTAAAGGTGCTGCTCAGAAACAGACTGGAGAGGGTATGTTCGACTGGATGAACCCTGCTAGTTATGGTGAGAATGGTAGGTGGGCACAAAAGAAACAAATAATTGCTGACCAGAACTACGAAGGATTCTTTACTGATGGTCAGACAATGACCCTTCAGGATGGTACTGTAATCACAAATGCTGAACAACTACGTGATATCAAAGACGCATCACAAAGACACGTAGATGCTAAGAAGAGTGTATTCTTCTTACCTATGCCTAACGAATATTCATACTCCTACAACTCTGACTGGAGTAATGAGTTTAAACTAGGTACCATGGCTAGAGTCATGGATGATGGACTCGCTGCTGCTGGTCAAATGTTAGTGACTGGTACTGCTGGTGCTATAGGTGGTATAGTTAATGCTGCTGGTATACCTGCTGCTGTCAATGATGGTGCTGACTTTGATGTATCAGGAATAATAGGAGATACTCTTAGTGGTGCTGTTAACTCACTAGATAATAACTCATCTCTAACCAAAACAAATGTCCTTGGTCTAGCAGGTCTAGCACCAAATGACAATGCTATCATGATGTTCAGTAAGATGCAGATGAGATCATTTGATGTGACATTTGAATTGTTTGCTAGAAACCCAACTGAATCACACTGGGTCAATGAATTAATTAACAACTTCAAGACAGGTATGCACCCCACTGCCTCTGCTAAGGGTACAGGTGGTCTACTTGGTTTCCCAGATCTATGGATATTAGAACCTTGGTTCAATGCTTGTGATTCAGAAGGTAATGTACAGGCAGGTGGTGTAAGACATCCACAGATGCCTAAGTCTAAGATGTGTGCTCTAACTCAGTTGCAAGTCAATGCCACACCAGCAAACCAATTCGTTACAACATACAGTGGTAAACTACCACTTCAAACAATCACTCTGAGCTTTAAAGAGACAACTGCTCTTACACAGTCAGATCTCAAGGTAGGACATTTCTAATGGGATTATTTAAAAGAGCACCCGAAGTTGTATACAATTACACGGACAAGTTACTTGATCCGAGAATTTATAGTGCGAAAAATTTATGGAGAAGAAATGATGTCTTCGATGACTATCTGGCATCATTATCTGTCTTCAATGAGTACATTATTAAACCAGGTGAGAACCCTGAGAGTATATCCTTCAACCAATACGGTAGAGTAGATCATGGTTGGACTATACTAATAATCAATGATATTACTAACTTCCATGAGGGTTGGCCTAGAACCTCACAAGCTTTAAGAGAGTATGTGTACGCAAAGTATGATAACCCTGATGCCGTCATGATGTATGAGACCACCAAGGTTGTTGACGCACTTCAAAGAGTTATTGTACCAGCAGGTAAGAGAGTACCATCTAACTATCAGGTCACCTACTATGACGGAACAGCATCTGCTGGTGTCACGGTAAACCCTGTCTCTTCAGTTACCTACTATCAGTACGAACAAAGATTAAACGACGAAAAAGAAAAGATCAGACTAATCAGACCACGTTATGTGGACCAATTCTCTGATCTTTATATTAAATCACTCCACCGTGGTGGTAGTGTTGTTACTGGATTGTCTCGAGCCGAAGTTAAGATAGATTAATCTTTAAAGTATCATCGTCTGGATTCTGAATCATCTCTGGGTATAGTCCAGGATATCCAGATGATATGTCAGTGCCAGGAATAGGAGTAGTTACTCCTCCATTATCTCCCAGTCCTGTAATATAGATATCTCCAATATCAAGAGCATCTAGGTCTCCACCAACCTTCGTTTTAGGGTGGACAGCAGCCCAGTCTCTATCAAATATTTCTAGTCCTTTCTCAGTGAGGATATGGTTGTACATATCATGGAATACTTTTGGTGGCATGGTACAAATCTTAGCACCATTCCAGAATGCCCTTGTCACTCTATTAACTTCACGTAAAGAGGCAGCAAGGATTTTTGTTCCAACTTTGTGTTCTTTATATACTGCTGAGATAGAGCGAACAACCTCTAGTCCAGCGATAGAATTATCATCTAGTCTACCTATGAAAGGTGAGACATACTTAGCACCTGCCTTAGCAGCAAGGATAGCTTGTGCTGCTGAGAATATCAGTGTAACATTGACAGGTATAACCTTCCTAGAAAGAGCACTACAAGCAAGGAGTCCGTCTGGTGTACACGGAACCTTGATTGTAGCACAGTCACCAAATTTCTGATGTAACCTGATCCCTTCCGAGATCATATGGTCAGCATCACCAACAACTTCCATAGAGATATCCCTGACACCTATATCGGCGATCTCTTGATAGACCTCCTCAGGATCCCTGCCACTCTTCATTATAAGTGATGGGTTAGTTGTAACACCATCGATCAAACCTGTGGCATGACACTTACGGATTTCATCCGTATCTGCGGTGTCAATGAATATCTTCATTATGGACATAGTTATTCTTGGGCTAATTTAGCGAAATAGGATAGGGTGTCGTCCTCGTCCTGTTGAGGAGCACCAGCGGTCTTAAATGCTGGTGGTGCTGAGATTGCTGCTTGATGAATCTCTGGTAGAGGATCACCTACAGATGGTTCAACATCTTCAGTCTCGACACGACGAGCAGGAGCAGCAGGGCGTAGAACGCTCTCCAATCTCTCTGTTAGTTTCTCATATGTCTTGAACTGATCTTCAGTTGTGAAAGCAGTGAGACTATACTCCTTCTTCCAGACTTCCTCAAGTTCCTTGTCCTTAAGGTCACCTAGAGTGGCAGGATCAGAGAACTCTGACTTGTCATAGTTCCAATAACCCTCTACCTTACGGATCTTCACCTTGAAGTCCGCACCCTTCCAGAAATCGAAAGGATTGATAGGTGTCTCATCAGCAAATGCTGGTTGCATTGCTTCAGTAAGCTTATCAAAGATCTTCTTACCATACTTGTAAAGGAATACTCTTCCTTCGTTTTGTGGGTTAGCAGGATCAGACACAACATAGATGTTGCTGTAGTAAGAGAGCTTACGCTTCTGCTTACGAGCAGTATCCTTGTCAGAATCAGAACCACTGTTCCACAATGTCCTGTTAAGATCCGATACTGGATCCTTCTTGCCTAAAGTTGTCAAGGAGTTTTCAATGTACCAACCACCAGGTCCCTGGAAGGCATGACTCCAAACTTGTGCCCAAGGAAGGTCTTCTCCATCGGGTGCTGGTAGGAATCTGATTACTGCGTAACCATTACCAGCTTTGTCTACTTCGGGTTTCCAAAGACGCTCATCGGCACCTCTAACCTCTGTCTTGTTTAATGACTCAGCTTTCTGGAGTAGATCCGAAAAACTGGACTTCTTAAGTGAAGCAAATGACATACGTATTGTCCTATTTTGTATTTGGTATTACTGGTTCCTATCGCCGCTTGCCCTGAACCAGTAAGGGGGCAACCGCAGTCAGGCACTAGGTCCTGACACTATATTTAGGTGAGAAAGATCGGGATTATAAGAGATATTACCCGCGATCATAGTCCTCCCATCTACGGGAGTCGGTTCCACCCAATGATAGAGATGAGCAGGGAATACTAACAGTCTCCCGTCAGATACCCCTACCTCCTCGCCCTCAAGCATCAAGCATGAGGATCCCTTAGGAACATTCACATAGTATGTAAATGATAGTGGCCAAGGGTAGTGGTTGTGTCGTTGAGAGCCACCTCCTCTATTATAAACCATACCCCAATAATCCGCAATAGCATAACGATGTGGATAAGGATCTTGATTGAAAGCAGAGTTACTCCACTTACCTAGAGTCCATGCCAACTGGGGCAATTGGTCCTCGATCCATCCAAACAACTGGGATAATGGTTCACCTCCTATCCTACCTGGTCCCTCGTCTTGGAGACCAGTCTGGAATTCGGTTCTCATACCACATCCCTTTACATCAAGACATGCGTACTTCTGGATCTGATCGAAGAGAAGAGGATTTACACCTTTGTGCTGAGGGTATACCCTCATGACATAATTAGAGATCATTTGTAACAGAATAAGAAATCATGTACCAATGACTCTGCTTTCTCCTCACCGAACTTACCCTTGAGGTATGCACCGACTGGATCTAACTTGGTCATATAAGTATCGAAATCCTTATAGACGGTTGTATCGACTTCAGTCGGTTGAGTAAATTCTATCATACTCTGGTACTTTGTCAAGTACTCCTTGAACATGGGCAAATGCTCATCAACCTCTTCGGGTTTACAGTATGCGATATAGATGTTCTTAGAGAAGTGGTTGCCAGGCTCAAAGAACCTATAGTCACCCTTACCCTCAGGTAAACCAGCAACCTCAAAGAGGAAGTTCTCTACAGGGTGCTGGAAATCAAATACAATGATAACCTTCTTCGCTGAGAACCCCATCAAATCCATACCAAAACAAGGCAGGTTGTGACCTGTCTTAGGATAGATTATATTGTTGTAAATATTGGTCTTGTCTGACCAGATGTCAACTGCTCTAGATTTAATAAAGTGTGGACCTGTCCAGATCTGAGCTGTTAGATTAGTTCCTTTACCTTCCCATTCACCCCATGTGTGGTTATATTCTAGGTCGGGGAAGGTCTCATAAAGAGCTCTCTTATAACCATTCCATAAATCTTTCATGCGTTCGGATCACTTAAAAAAACTATAACAAACCAGACTACTGCTAAGATAGCAGCAATAGCCATCAAATTGAAAACCATCATTTAGATTGCTCCAGATCTTTAATCATCTTGTTTACTTGGTCCTTGAGGTTCTCATAGAACTGAGGGTTAACATGTTCAGGCTTCATACCCAACAAGGATGCTGCTTGACGTACCTGTTCAAGAATACGTTTTGCTTGATCATCCTCAGATAGAGTAACACGCATGAACATTGTCTGCTGAATGTCTATGAGTTCAAGTAGTTTAACGAGTTGTTGTACCTTTTGGTCAACTGTAAGAATGATCCCCATGCGGTTGATATCCACATAGAGTGCCTGCATACGCTTTAACTCGTCCTGTACTACATCGGACTCGAAGAACTTCATAAGAATAACCCCTTTAATACCTCTTTGTGCTTATTGGTGTCCACTTTGAGAAGTGGCTCATACTTAGTTATCTTGGTTCTAGCAGTTTCCCACACTGGATCGGTAGCAGTAACCTTCTCCACGAAACCAAATAGCTTATCCATGATAACCACGGACTCTAATGATATCTTACCACCCATCCACAATTTTATCAAGGTTGGATGTGGTTTTCCTTCAAATAGTTGGTCAAAACTGTTACATGACTCCCTCATAATCTGGGCATCATTCTTGAAGATGTAAGACAGTGACTGGATTTTCCTTATATATGACTGATAGTTTCTCTCTCCATGTGCGGTCATCGCACCAATCCATTCACAATTATCCTCAACAAAATTAGCAAGATAGAACTGTGCTAACTCCTGCTCATCGTATTTGCGTGATAATTTGACGAAAAAATATTTATCCTTTCTCTTGTCGTACGTCTCAGGTTTCGCCTTACTATAAGGACTCCTGTTAAAATCATAAGTCTTTGATTTGAAGTGGTTCCTCATTGCGAGGTACATGCGATATGCTTCTAATCCCTTCACAGTGCCAAGAAACCACGACTCCCTTTCTTGATAAAGTTTAACTTCTGTGCCTCATACTTAAGCTTCTCTTTCAATGGCTTACTGATGAGCTTATTAACATTTTCAATTTCTATTGATTTGTCTTCGCAGAACATACAAATGGCTTCAATGTAATTGAGCTCACTGTCCTTTACTATGTTCTCGATTTCGAGGGAAAACTTAGCTGCCGTCATAAAATTCTCTTCAAGGACATCATTTACTTTACTTTTACCAGTCGCCATGAACACTCCTATAGTAGTCAATATACTCTTTGAGTTTGTGAACGTACTTGATCTTATCACGAATAACAAAAATTTGAGGTGTTCCAGTTTCGACTGCGATGATAGTCACTAACTTCTTGACTTTAAGTCCAGTTAGTTCTTGGAACATTATAGCATATGCTGTCTCTTGTGAAAAGTAGTCTTGTATCCAATCTTCACGTTTAACTTTAGTTGATGTTTTAAAATCTATTATAGCAAGCTCTCCCTCATACTCTGCTATACAGTCAACTCTACCTGCTAGCTTAAGGGTATGAGAGTATAAGGGTGCTTCCAGTGCGTGTATATTATTTATCTTGTCAATATAAGGCTTGATCTGGTAAAACATCCCTAGGGACAAGGGATCATCCTTATATTTGTTTAGATCTTTATTGAGCAGATACTCCTCTGCTAACTTGTGTGTCTTATTACCTCGTGTAGAGGCACGTTTAGAAATCTTATTTGCTTCTTCCTCTCCTACTCTCTTTCTCCATGCCATGATGGATTTCTTCTTCATCTCTCCTATTACAGTAGTAACGGAAGGATACCAAACATCGTCACCGACATCATACCTCCTTCCGTTGACCGTTGTAGTTGCTTTTATTTCACTAAAAGAATGTTCGTTAAGATGTAGGAATTCCAAGATTGTACTTTGATATAAGGTAAGATTTCACAAGTCCAGATCTGATGATATCATCGATCCCGAACTCTATAGAGGCAAATTCACTCATAGTAGCAATGATCTTCATAAAGTCTAGCACACCGTTCCTTTCATTGGTACGGGTCAAGTCTGTTTGAGAAGCATCTCCAGCAAATATGATTTTGGTGTTAACACCCAGTCTTGTTATTATACTATCTAATTCGTGGAAATTCAAGTTTTGACACTCATCCACTAACACAATAGCATTGTCTAAGGTAGTACCACGTATAAATGAGGTACTCCAGAAGGATATAGTTCCTTGTCCCCTTAGGTTACCATACAACATGTCAAAGGACGCATCGTCTGGCATCTGGAACATATATCTGACCATATTCTGATATGGTATCTGATATAGCTCAGATTTGTCTTCATGGTCTCCAGGTAGGAAACCAATCTCTCTAGTAGGTACTAATGACCTTACTATGTACAGTTTATCATACTGTGACTTTTCGTCAAGTATTTCTTTAAGTGCGAGATGTATCGCTATGAAAGTCTTACCAGTTCCAGCAGCACCGTACATGTAGAGATTTTTCTTTTGAGCATACGCATCAAAACATTTCTCCTGTGCAGGAGTTAGAGGTTTTATAGTTGTGAGATGTTTCTCGTTGATGGGTTTGCGTTTCATTTGTCTCTTGGTTAGTCCAACCATGCTTGGTTGCTTCTTAACTTTAGTAATTGACATAGGCTAAGGGGCCTCGAATTTAGCGTAAGGGTGGTGTTTCTTAACATTACGAAGTCGATCTTTAAAACCATCAGGAAGTTTATCCTGAAAGTCTCCTACTCCAGAGACTACATCAGCAGCTCCAGCTTGCCAATCTTTATCCCAATCAGGGTTAGCATCCCTCCAATCGGAATACTCTTTCATGGTCATGGTGAACTCTTTCTTCTCACCAGTCTCTAGGTTTTTTACGGCATAGGTAGGCATAATTAAATCCAATCAAGGGCTTGTGCGACAATTGGGAACTGTTGAACAAATACAGATCTACACTCTTCAGCGATCGTCATATGTTCTTTTTGTGTCCCGTGTGCCGACCTTAAATCTATATAGTGGATCCATGAACGACATGAACCAGTCATATACAACTTTGTAGGTGTAGCAAGGGGTAGTACAAATCTAGCACACTCCTTTGCTATCCCTTCTCGTATAAGTTCGTTGTATATATCCAACCCTTCAGCAAAATATTTGTCTATAATCTTATGAAGATCCTTTATCTGTTTCTGAGGTAAGTCGTCAATACTATTCTGTCGATTCTTATTGTCCTGTCTTCTCAACTCAGGTAAAGGTATATTCGTAGCAAGGTAATTGGTGTTAGCATACCTTTGACTAAATTCTTGAAATGTGAAAGACCTATGACGTAATATCTGAGCAGCTAGACCTCTAGTTGTCTCAATCTCTAACGTCATATGAGCCTGTTCAAATACAGACCAATGATGGTGCTTAACACAGTACTTTAATAATCCAGCAACTTCTGGATTGTCTTGGTTATTAGGGTTAGATACCCTAGCAATATACCCCATAGTCTTTTCAGCATCAGGGGTACAAGTAATCAAATTAACGGTCATAAGGGTTTGTCATAATTACTAAATCCTTGCTTAGTACGTCGATGCCATAGCTCGACCTCCTTAGAGTGTTCCTCAGACTTCAATTTATCTTCTAAGTACTTGAGTTCCTCATCTTTATATAACCAAGGTTTATCCAAGGCTTTTTTAATCTGTTTTCTCAGTTTCATTTTGCGATGCTGTATGGTCTGCTAATGCGTCAAAAATTTCATCTGCAAGATCATCTAGATCTTCAGTTTTTGAGTCAAAATCAAACATGTCATTTTTTCTCTTCTTTAGTTCCTCGATTTGAGTTGAGATACTTTTTTTTGCTGAAGAGTTTTGCAGGTACTTGTCCATCGGTATACATTATACTTTGAATGCTCCCCTTACCAAGGGAATCATAATAACAATCGAAGATGTTCGTCTTATCACCAACTATTATATCATAATGAACGACACCATTTGCCATATAGGAGACTATGTAAGAATTTCGAGGTAATTTCTTATTCTTACCCAGTTCTAAATCACAATTTGCCTCTAGAAGATTGATATTATACTCATTCTCCTTTTTTGGCACATCATCATTGCTCTCCCAAACGGTCATCCCCGATTACCCCATTCTATTTGAGGGAATGCTTCAGCAACAACCTGTTTGGTTATCCTATATTTAGATTGCAGATCCTTACGACAACAGAGGATGAATAAATCTGCCTCCTGCTCTGTAAGACCCTCTAATAACTGGATGAAGTTCTGTTCACGCTTCATTCCAGATAAACTGGTATCACCACCTTTGAAATAAAGATAGAACTTCCTAAACTCATGGTCTAAGCGAGAGTGCTCAGTACCTATAGGTGCTTCATTCCTCTTGAATGGAACATCTCCGTCTACTGGAAGAAGACACTCTAATGATTCATCAAAGTTGATGATCAAGACAGATCTCAGTCCACCGTTATTGTACTGTTGGAGTAGTGATATCTTCTCCTTTTTTGTCTTTGCCGATGATACTTGCTGGAATATTTCCGTCAGTAAGGCATCGTTTGGTAATTTTTTCGCCATATCAAATGTTACCTATCAATTCAGTATACTACTAATCGTCCTCCTCGTCAAGTAGGTCTTCGGGATCCATGAACCGAACTGCTAGCAATTCCTCATTCACGTATGCCCCATTACCATCCAAGAACTCTGGATGAAGATTATTCAGTTGACGCTTATATGTATTAACATCAACAGCTCCCTTATAGATCCAACCTACCACACAACCCAGTATAAAAAACAATATGCTTAATCCTCCTGCGAAGAAAAGAATTACGTTAGTTTCCATCATGATTCTCCAGTGATGTCGAGTTTAACTCTTAGTCTTACACGCCATCTCAATACAGGAAGCGTAAAGTCTAAGTCTACAGTTGACTTGGGTTCCACCCTCCTAGATCGTGGGAGCATCAGCTCTATGCCTTTATTTATTGACTGTTTTTTTACGTCTTCCTGGTCTTTTGTCAAATTCGTATCTTTTGGCATCGTCAATTATCTGGTGAAGGTATTTGGCAATTTTACGTGCCTCAGGTTTGCCTATATGGTGATAAGCTTCTCGAAGATACTTATGGTCAGCATCACTGCCTCCCTTAATATATTCTTCTAACTCTGTTATAGTTATTTCAATATTATGTGCTGTAGAACTCTCTAAGAACTCTGTAGCGACTTTTCTTTTGGCTTTGTTATGGTGTAGAAAATCATATAGTTTGAAGAAGAACTTCTTCTCCACGATTGCTACATCCATCGCTCTCTCAGCCAATGAATATAGTTCATCTTCCATTTTACACGAAGTTATGTTCTTTGAGATATTTAACTGTTTCTTGACACCCACCAAGTTTCTTACCGTTGACGGAGACTTGGGGGAAGGTCGCACCTTGCCCAAATTCCTCATAAAATGCATCCCGATTAAAATCCTTATCGAGATTATATACCACGTAATTCAATTTGGCAAGCTCTAGGACTTGCTTGACGCGAACGCAGAATGGGCATCCATCCTTAGAGTAGACTGTATAGTTCATTGAAAGTTAGGAGTATCGTAGTTAAACCAACCTGTTGCTATGTATTTCGTATGAGTTTCACTCACCTGACCTCTATGGACGTGAGTCCACCCTGCAGGCCAGATTGCTAATCTACCACATTTCGCTTCTAACGTAAAGTCCTGTTCCATAAACATTGTACCGCCTCCAGGACAATCATTAAGGAAAATCATCCATGCGAGAGCACGAGTGGTTTGTGGATTTGGATAATTGGTGAAATTAGTCGATTCGTGGTGCCAAAGCTTGAAACCTTGTTTAGGTTCATACTTCTGCAAATTGAACGAATTGTAGAGCGAGAATCGGTCTGTATGATTCATTCCAGCATGTTCTGCCTCATACTTCTGAAAACCCTCTTCAATACCCTTGTAGAGGATCTTATGACTGAATGAGGAATCAGTAAAGCGAGAATATACGTCCGTAGAGTCCTTTAACTTGGTATCTACGAAACCGAACCCGATTTGCCCAGGTTCTTGATCTGGATGTTTGTCAAAATATTGCCGTACAACGTTACACTCGTCGGATGTCAAAGCACCATCATATATTCCGATAAAATGCATTAGTCGTCATATACTAGGCATTCTGGTTCGTCTGGATGCTGATCACAAAATAATTCAAGTGCATTTGGATCATGATGATCTCCTGCTACGATTTCTTCTTTATGATGCTCTACGTACTCTTCTAAATCGTGTAGCTCTTCTTTTACATGTCTGCGAGCAGCAGCATTAGTTGTGGGATCATCTAGGATCTCCTTATCATGCTTAATGTGTTCTTCGATAGTAGTCATTAATGTATCCTTAGAAATACCGAAATATTTAGTTCAACCCTACAGAGAAAAAATACCCGAAGTTTTTTTTCCCGAATATTTGGAACGAAAAATTCGATTTCCCTGACACTAGCATAAAAAAAGACCTCCGTCAAGCGGAAGTCTTTTTCTCTGGACAGACAGAGACTGCAGTCTCTTCGGGGTACCCATGTACTGTTATTTATCCAACACTAGGTGCTAGAAGAGCAACTTCAGTAGTCTCAGCAGATGCTAAGTCTAATGGGAAGTTGTGAGCGTTACGCTCATGCATCACTTCCATACCAAGGTTCGCTCTGTTTAGAACGTCTGCCCATGTCGGAACAATCTTACCATCAGCAGATACAATCGACTGGTTGAAGTTGAATCCGTTCAGGTTGAATGCCATCGTGCATATACCCATAGAGGTAAGCCAGATACAAACAACTGGGAAGGTAGCAAGGAAGAAGTGTAGTGATCTACTGTTGTTGAATGATGCATACTGGAAGATTAATCTACCAAAGTATCCATGAGCAGCAACAATGTTGTAGGTCTCTTCTTCTTGACCGAACTTGTAACCATAGTTCTGAGATTCATTCTCAGTGGTTTCTCTGATTAGAGAAGAGGTAACAAGTGAACCATGCATAGCAGCAAAGAGTGCTCCTCCAAACATACCTGCGACACCTGCCATGTGGAAGGGATGCATTAATATGTTGTGCTCTGCTTGGAATACGAACATGAAGTTGAACGTACCTGATATACCTAGAGGCATACCATCAGAGAAGGATCCTTGACCGAAAGGATATACAAGGAATACTGCGAAAGCAGCAGATACTGGAGCTGAGTATGCTACACAGATCCAAGGTCTCATACCTAAACGGTATGATAACTCCCACTGTCTACCCATGTATGCTGAGATACCAATAAGGAAGTGGAAGATGACCAATTGGTATGGACCTCCGTTGTACAACCACTCATCTAGAGTAGCAGCTTCCCAAATGGGATAGAAGTGTAAACCAATAGCGTTACTTGATGGAACAACAGCACCAGAGATGATGTTATTACCGAACATTAAAGAACCAGCAACAGGTTCTCTGATTCCGTCAATATCGACGGGTGGAGCAGCAATGAAGGCTACGATGAAACAAGTAGTAGCAGCTAGAAGACAAGGAATCATTAAGACTCCGAACCATCCAACGTAGATACGATTGTTAGTGGAAGTTACCCACTCACAAAACTCGTCCCATCCACCTAACAATGATGCGTCTCTCTTTTGAAGAGTTGTCATTGAGTTAATAGGGCGTTTTTACTTGTATGATAAGACATTATAACCCCTTGGTCTTGGTTTGGGGGAGTATGGGGTGGAGTATTCCTGTGAGGGACCACTGAATAGGGGGAACAAGTCCTTGCCACCCGATTTATTTATTATAAACTTTTATTAAGCGTTTGTCAATCCATGCTGGACTGTGGTTCAGGTGTCACAGTACCAGGCTGTGTACCTGCTGGTAGCTCTGAGCTAACTGGATGAAGACTTATATATCCTTCATAGTTAGGGGGTGCTACATGATGATGCTCTAGAGCATGATCAACCTTCTGATTAATTGCGTCTATCTTACCGTTCAACTGGTGTACTGCGTCAACCAGTTCTTGAATTCTAGGATCAGATACGAAGTCTCCATATCCTTGTGCTGGATCAACTGTGAATGTAGAACCCGCTGTTGTGTCTATTGAGGTAATACCTATGTTGCCTGTTGGTACGTCACTAGGTGGAACTTCTGTAGAACCGTCCACTGAGTTTGGATCGTCTGGCATACCACCAGCAATTGAGCCTGAATAAGTCATTAGTTTTCTGTATCGTTCCTTTATTTATCCTTCATCAGAAAGTACATCAACGCTACAAATGTAGATGTGATAGTAACGGTAACAGTAAGAATCACGAGAACCATCTCGAATGTTTCCACTATCCCTGCCAGATCATTTCAGGCATTGGTTGTTGCCCTGGTCTCATTACAAATAATAGTATGGCATAGCACACAAACCAAATGATATTAAACAACCATGCTTGTCTGTACAAATACTTGCGTACACCCATAGCACGATTGATCATCCTCTCATCCTCATATGTCATTGGGTCTGAGGTTGCTAGTCTTCGTATGATCTGTTCTATTATTACAGCAACTATTGTACCTATCACTAAAGGATAGAATACAAAGTTCGCAAAGGACATGATTGAGATTAAGAATGTCATATTAAACCTAGTGATCCTGCTGTGAATCCTACGGCACAGAAGAAACCGAATTCATACAGTGCGTAGTATGGACTATTGAAGAACGAATTGACCGACATTTGTGTAAGCTACTGTTGCTAATGTTACCGCAAATAAAATGAATGGCATGTTATGCTCCTGATGGTACAGCAATTGGTTGTGGTTGATACACACGGATCCCCTTTCCACCACCTTTATCATCATCGTCATCATCAAAGCCACCGCCAGCAGCAGCCCAGAATGCTAATAGAATTAAGACTGGAAAGAATGGGAAAACTAAAGCCCATATCGGGTCTACTGCTTCTGTTGCCGAGACTAATTCTCCCATGAGGATCCGTATGTATTTTTATTAAGTGTAGGTATTTATACTTTAGAACACACCTGGAATGATTTGTCCTGTGAAAGCATAGGATCCTAGTGCTGCCATGATTCCTATCATAGCCCAGCGTCCGTTTTGTAGTTCTGCGTTTTCGTTCATGGTCTTGTCCTGTTGGATGAGTTGTATAGGAGGCTCCTTAGCAAACATATTCTGTCTGCCGCCGTCCTCGGTTATGGTAGTCATAAGTTTGTTAAGAAACGTAACAATATTATATAGCATCTTAATTCTACCTGTCAACCCCACTAGGTATGGATACCCACACCTCCATTAGACCACCTTATTAGTGTGATAATCCGACCTTATCTGCGTACCAATTTACTCGACGTTACTTTCATACATATATTAAGATAAGTAGGATCCGAATGAAAAAATTTCTTCCTATCGTTATGTTAGTGGGATTTTCTAGTCCCGCATTTGCTGACATCACACACCGTATGACATCTAGTGTGAATCTACATACGGGTGCTGCATATAATACTGCTGAACGAATCGGTTCGACGTATACCGTTTCTGGATCAGGTGTCACAATGGACGTTGCTGGTGGTAACACTCCCGATAATAAAGTCGGTGGTCTAGGTACATTGACCGCAGGAGTCGGACAAGGCTCTGTAGGTATAGCAAGTACAACATCTGCTGGCGGTGCGTATAGTTTTAGCCAATCGTTCATCCAAGGAGACGTTATTGAAACTACTGCTCCAGCAGTAGGTGCTCTTAGTGACTACTCCAACCAGACATCAACAGCTGTTGGTACTGGTACAGGTACAGGTACTGTAACCTCAGCACATACTCTGACAGCAGTTGGTGGTGGTGCTGGTACAAATACAACTGGTCAATTCGTAACGGAATTACAGATCAGGTGAAACGTCTACTGTTTCTTAGCCTCTTTATGCTGGCTAGTCCAGCATACTCGGTCCCTGTGGTACCCAATTTTACCCAGGGCTCGATGACGAGCCATACGGAAACAACGTCTACTGTCAATGAGACGATAAATTCGATGGACTACTCCACTGGATTTACCTACAGTGTCAGTGGAGCAGGTGTAGAAGTTCAAAACAATGGTGCGGTGGCACCAGACTTGACG
>Ga0115011_10000269_pt1 | contig 46078 bp, 56 predicted proteins | sample TroAtlMetagenome_2_FD_88705 | JGI IMG/M metagenome (GOLD analysis project Ga0115011, IMG submission 88705) | Marine eukaryotic phytoplankton communities from Atlantic Ocean - Tropical Atlantic ANT8 Metagenome | ecosystem: Environmental > Aquatic > Marine > Oceanic | place: Tropical Atlantic... | reverse complement strand
TGCAAGCATAAACCCTTGTGCTCCAGTTAAGTCTTTTAATGCTGATACTTTAAGTTTTGACATAGGTCACTGCTTTCCTTGTATTTATCCGTAGAACTCATGTACCACGACGACACCTTCACGACCTCTTGCACCACGTCCACCTTCTCTACATCCATTACCACCTGAACCCCAGGCAGCATGTGATTGGTGTCTATGAGCATAGTTCTGCTGTTGATGGGAAGAAGGTTGTCCACCTCCCCAATATGATTTACCACATGTGTGGTTACCATATGTATAGTGAGATCCGTGTCCTGATCCACCTCCACCGTAAATATTTAGTGACCCACCTGATCCGTTACCACCGTATCCTCCAGCATGTTGCTGAGAACAGTTAGCACCGATTCCTTGAGAAGCACTACAATATCCACCAAATGATGATGAGTTTCCGTTACCACCACATCCTGAGTAGTTAGTACCACCACCTGGGTTACCCACGGTTACTGATACTGATCCAATATTAGTTACATCTAATTGTCTTTGTGCTGTACCTCCAGCACCACCAGATTCCATGAATCCTGATCCACCTCCTCCCGCACCAGTTACAGTCACCATTATGGTGCTAACATCACTAGGTTTGTACCATGTGCCATTACCAGTCCAGACCTGCATAGATCTAATACCAGAAGCAGATGATAAGTTACCCCACGTGAGTGCTGACCCATTGGTTGATATGTATTCATCAGCATGACCTGATGGATTGGGGAGAATATATGCAGACGAACCTGCCAAGTTACCACTGATTTCTATATCAGTAACATTTAAGGTACCATTAGCGGTTATACCACTACTTGTGAAAGTAAAACCTCCAATACCACCTACGTCTTTTATAGCTCCCAGGTTTAACTGTGCCATACTAAACTACTACTACGTTTCTATTTATCATTATTTATACCAGATATTTTCCAGAATGTCCCTGATTCTGAGCAAAAGGATTGTGCTCAGATACTTCTAAGCAATTACTCTTACCCTCAAAATCAGCAGACAAATTGAATGCTATTGATATCCGATCATCATCACTCTCATTCTCAGTCACATCATGCTCTAACCACGACGGGAAATATATTAACGTCCCAGACTCTGGTTCGATCTCATGCTTATCTATACCATCATTAAAATATTCATGATCACGTTGCACATGAACTAATGGACCTCTAGGGTCATAAAATCTTATGCTACCTGAGTATTTAGGCACCTTCACATAGTATACACCGCACAGAAATATATTTGTATCTGCGTGTATATGTCTAGAGTTAGATGCTCCCTTTGGATTGATATTACACCAAGAATATATCATTATATTACTTAATGGTTTATCTTCTCTAAATGGGCAATTAGCAGCAACTAGATCTATCCATTCTTTGTTATAAAACAAATCACCCTGATACCCTCCGTTAGAAGAATATGGGTGATTAGGTTCATGCTCAGAGAAATTATATATCTCTTGCTCTAATTTATCATTATCAAAATCAACTCTCTTAATCCAGAGAGGGGTATCAAATATCATATCATTTAGTTATAAGTTCTCCAGTGTCCTAGTACCACAAACTCCTCATTACCATCTTGATTCTTAGGTACCTTATCTATAATAAGGAAATCAACCATAGCATAGTCTTGGTTCATACTTGGTCCTGATCCTCCAGACCAGTCAATAGGACAGTTTATACCTAATATACTTATGCTAGATGGCAATCCGTTTGCTCCTGCATTCTCACAGAAACATCTGAAATGATAACAACTACCGTCACCATTGTGCTCATCCATATCTGTTAGGTTTATCCTAAAGTTACCACCACCATTTCTTGTGACATATATTGTGTTACCGTTATTAATACTATGAGTTACATCACCACTATAATCAGCATAAAACTTACAATGCTCTTTACGACCACCTGAGAAGTGCATTCCAGTTGATCTAAAATCTTCAGTTATTATATCTACAACCTCAAGGTTTAACATGTCATCACCACCGAGGATATTCCACGTGGCATTATTTTCAATCGTGACTGTAAAACCGTTTGCAATAGTAATTGGACCTGCACTAAAACCGTTTGTAAATTCTACTCCACCGTTAGCAACTGGACCTATAGTTAAGTTTTCTCCTATCGTTGTGCCGTTAGTCCTTATTATACTATTCTCACCAACTGAGGGACCACCTCCACCTACATCTGTCCAACCTGGCACACCCTGGGCAGCATCCTGTTTATAGATCTGTGCCATATCCTCCGTAGAGTTGTACACAATGGTACCATAGGCAGGAGTACCTAAAGCAGTTACCGCTGCTTGGTTAAGAGCAGGGAGATTGAGTTGCTCTGTCAACTGTAGTGCCTCCATTATGGCACGAGTCGTAGCATCAATCTGATTACCAATTATTTTGGTGGACATATTTATCCCCGTTTAATACTATTTAGTTTATATAACGAGTTCACGTATCTGTATATTGTCTCCAGTCTGAGGTGTAGTACCAACAGAGAAGTCTACAGAGTTTGCAGTAACAGTATAATCAGTACCAGGTCTCTGGCAAACACCATTCAAGAATACTAATAACGAATATGCTGTATGTCCAGAAGATATAGCAAATGATGTGGCAACACCATTACCTGTATACATGACACCGTTGTTACTATTAGTAACACCAGTTGCAAGAGTATACTTATCTGCACATCCATACTTACCAGTTACATCAATATCACCTGTAATTGCTACATTACCTGTGATCCTCATTCTATTAAGTGCATCTGGTGCTTCACCAATACCATAATGAGTCACACCTGAGAATCTATTAGACTCAATAGGTGCTGTATCACTCAGACCAAACTTATACCAAGTGCCTGAATCATATATCCATCCTAAGAATTTACCTGGAGTCCAGTCTACGTTATAACAAATATCTCCAGAGTTAAATGCTGATCCTGCTGTTACTGTTGGATTACCAGTACCATCATCCTCAGCAAGGAATGTATTCTTCAAAACAGTACCATCATCGTTAGATAAGGTAAAGTTTAGCGTCTGCAATGTATCCTGAGAAGTTATCTTCTTCTGGAATGTAGCAGGACCAGAGAATACTGATTCCAACTGGTTAGATGCACCACCGATAACAGTTAGTTTATCAGTAAGCACAATCTCTGAGAAGGTTTCAATAGTTGTACCTTCTTCACCCAACACGTTAAGTTGAGCAATATCTTCGTTAGTGATCTGACCTGTAACTGGGTTAATAACCTGGTTACCAACGAACAACTCACCATCACTGTTAACACCAGAGTAGTATGCAACACCCGCAGATTCTTTAAGTGACTGTGACAGTCTGACCTGTGCTGGTGTTAATACTTCCACCTGTGTAGATGGGAATGCAGTTGAATAGTTACCTGGACCAAATCCAAGATACTCAAACGTGTGACCTGATGCTCTCAGAATTGAGTATCTTCGTAACTCACAGAGTAGAGATTGTACTGAGTTGTCAGCATTCAGTTTGAGTGCTATCTTTCTTTCCTCAGCATCACCTAGTCTAGCAGTAACACTGATACCATTCAATACGTTGGATGTAGTGTTATATCCTAAGTTGTTCTCTGTCTCTAGTAAGAAGAACTGTGATGTCTCTTTAGTAAGAGATCTTTGTGTGTCCTGATTAGGAGTAGGAGATGCACCGTCAGTTGTAGTAACAACACCAAGTGTTTCATTACTTGCTATAGATACTGCTGCTGATGGGTCTGCTACTGGGTTGTCTCTATCAAATGCAGGATAAAGATCAACTACTGCCTGTGAGAATGCAAAGTCATTAAAGTTAGACGTTGATGGTGCTACACTAGCATTAAGTAACGTCAAATAATATATACCGTCAGTCACACCCTTGACGAATGTCTGGAATGTCTCTACTGCATATATGTAATATGCTTTAGTAAATGCTGGACTGTTTGTCTCACTGGATCGTGGTTGAATAACGAAACCAGTAATGGGTGCTCTAGGTACTGGGAAGGCATCCTTGTCCAATACATAGCGGTACCTGTAAATCCTGTCAACCAAGTTTCTAGCATCGGGTACCCTTCTGATGAATGTGGTCGGTGTGAATCCTAGGTTCTGATAAAGACTGTTTGCTTGTAGTGTTGTGTATATGGTATTCTGTGATCCATCTACCTGTAAATACCATTGACTATTAACACTATCCCACTTAACTGGGTTCTCATCATCACCTGCCTTTGTACCTGTTACTGTTGGTCCTGAAGGACTAACGTCAGCATAGTGTGTGGTAGGTTCACTGGCACCACTGGCAATTAAGAGCACATATAGGCGATCTGGGGTGTTAACGTCATCACGTCTAGCACCTACAGTATAACCCTGTACTTTTGCTGGTGGTTTACCTGTCTCTACAGTATATCCATAGAGGAATAATTTAGTTGGGTCTGCAACACTCTTGGTCTTATTGATATCAATAGTAACCCAGTTGATTGATATCTCCGATACATCACTTAAAGATTTTGGTGGTATTACATGTGTAATTTGCCCTGCTTTATCTTTCGTGAATGCCGCTGCCTTAAAGCCTTTAGATCGGAGACTAGTGTTACCAAAGTTTGAGTTCGAGTTGGTAATCGAGAGGTCTCCTCCGCTGTCAGCGAAGAAATGGTCTCCAAATCCGACAGCGAATACCGAGACGACCTGGATGAATGCGTCGTTGCTTGCGTATATGTGTTTGTGTCGCCAACCTTTTCTATATTTGGCGAGTCCATTAATGTGAGCACCAGATCCCGCAGCTTGGGGTTCATATGCTCCAGTAGTTTGGTTGTAAATGACGAATGCTCTGTCATCTTTCTGTAGCGATATTCCAGTAAACTGGGCAACAACCATTGACTTGAAACCTGTTGCTTGACTACCGTCAGCAGACATACCATTAATACCCCAAACTGATCTCAACGAGCAGTTGAAGACATATGGTGAAGCAGAGTCAACTGTATCAATCTCGACCTTGACTAGTACGTTGTTACCTAGTGCATTACCTGATGGCTCGGAAGACATCTGGTAAGTAAATTGGTTACCTTGTGCACTGGTTACCAGGAATGATCCATTATAGAGGAGAGCATCTTGGTCAGTAGGACCAGTAACACCAGATATATTAACAGCGACACCCACGGAGAACCCATGATTCTTCGGGTTACCGAGTTCATCAACTGTAAATGCTGTTGCAGTTTGGCCATTTCTTATGATCTGTGATACTGCAAATTCATCAGAGATCGGACCTACAATTCTGTTTTCCTCTACCCTTGCTTGCATCTGGTCTTGAGAGACAATACCAGAGGTGTCAGGAATAACAGCGTATCCTTTTGATATCTTTTGGTAATATAATTCTAGATCTTCTACGTTAGCAAACTCAAAACAAGTTAACTTATGGTGTGAGAAGTTTGGTGCAATCTGTGCTAAATCATCACGATAGTATACACCAGTGTTGTCTCCATCAAAGAATGACTGTTGCCAGAAATAGCAACCACCAGTTAGTTTGAATATACCAGCAGGGACTGGTTCGTTTGCAGCAGTTATGCCCAGTGATCCTTGTACTGTAGGATAAGGTACATACTTAGGTACAATTTTCGTTCTTCTAAGGTCAGATCCGACGACGGAACAACCTCTGGGGACGACAATGCCGCCACGAATCGAATTGAATTTATAAAGTTCGTTAGAAGCACTGGTCAGATCAAAGTTAGTATTTTCATTAAATGGTTGGATCTGGTTATAGTCTGATATACCAGGTCTATTATCTACCACATACTCTGAAGGGTATAAGTAGATCGAGAATGCGTCAAATTCGTCATTACTAAGTCCAACTCTATATGAAAATCGTGCTACCTCAAGGAAAGCACGTTGTAACGTCTTAAATGGACGCAATGCAGAGTTACCTCGGTTGTCATATGCATCCGATGCATCAAAATCGTCGGGGTTGACGTATATAATACGTCCCGTCCTCGACGTGATGATATTTTTAAGACGAGTGAGTGCCATTTATTAGTCCCTATTCAGTTATTTATTTGGGGTTTATCCACCTGATTGGATCTTGGTCATGTTGATTACAGTGTAATCTTCAGATGTTGTCTCAAATCCATTAAGGACGTAACTAATATCTCCTGCTGAGGAATAAACAAGTAGGTTCTGACCAGGACCAACTATGACTGAACTATTTTTATCAGTAATATTTGCAGCAAGTGCTTTACCATAGAAGAAATAATCTTCTGCTGAATACAAACCAGTTTGATCTGTATGAACTCCAGTGCTGATAGTTGCCACATCAAATGTTAGTGCAGCACCACCTCCACCTCCCAACTGGGAGTCATTAATAGTGAGGGTATCAGATGCAGCATGACCATATCCACCATCTATGACAGTGATAGTCGCTGCTCCAGATCCATCAACTACAACTGTAAACTTAGAAGTCGTTAAATTTCCAGATCCACCTGTTGCGTTAGGTGAAATACTTGCGTAAGTACCTGCTGTCCTTGATGCATCAGCAGCACCAATACTATTGACTGTCAATGCTTTACCAGTCCTGACAGTGGTTAAGGTACGAGTACCATTATTAAGTGTAGGAGTATCATAGAATGCGTCATCAGCAGCAAATGCCTCTGATCCTTCTCCTATAGTAACCTTCAAATGACATGATGCTGGATAAAAATCTTGGACATATCCATAAGGACCAGCAGTAACACCATTTGCTTGAATAGTCTGTGTGTTGCTGGCAACAATGAATGTATCAGCAGCAGCTAATGGTTCTCCTCCAACGTCATAGACATAAACCTCAGTGTATGATGGGTCATCGTTAACACTAACTGAGAGACCAACACCAGTTGTAGATCCAGCAGGTGATCCATCTGCATAGATGAATATGTTTGTCTGAGTAGCTGACGTAATATCAATAGAACTATATGCTCCAGAAGTACCAGCAGTACCTACCTTACTGACTCCAGCAGTATATTCAGTACCTGATCCATTAGTACCTTCTTGGTCATCAACCGAGAATTTCAATGGATAGTTAGTACAAGTAGCATCTTCTAAGTTATACTTGTATGTCCTATTAAGGTCATACTGTGGTATAGCAAGAATGGCATGATCCGTAGCAGCAACACCAGTAGTTGAGAAGAGATACCTGATAACAAGTGTTTGAGCAGCAGATGTGTTGAAGTTTAGAGGGACAGTAGCATTAGATGAAGATCCAGTTACAGTCTCACCCTCACTCCAGAAGTTTAGAAGATAAACTCCATTGTCTGTTAATAGAGTTACGTTAACACCATCGTTGTGGTCAACGTCAGTTGTACCATAACGTCCTCTTACAAGACTAAGGTCATTACCGTTAACTTCAGTAATCTGACATAACTCGTTGTCAATTATGATAATAGCACCAGAAGTAAATCCAGTAGAGTTAGCAACCGTTAGAACTGTATCACCTGCAACATAAGTTGCACCTTCAGCGATAGTTGAAACAGTAGCAGAAGCAGACCAGGCATTAACTTGACTACCAGCAGGAATGGCAAGTGCAGTTGAACCTAGTTGTCCTCTTGTTATCTGTATAACATTAGTAGTGGTGTTAATACCAGAGGCATTAATAGTTACAACCTCACCACCTGTTAATGTAGCAGCATCTGTACTATGAGTAATATACATTCCATCTGCAAGACCAGTTGTCCTTGAGATGTTTACGCTAGTACCGTTAGTAGCAATATCTGTATACTGGTTCCAAGCACCAATAGTAGAATCCATTCCTCGGAATATAGAAGTGAAACCTGAAGTTGATCCAGTTAATGTTTCACCAGCAGCAAATATACCTGCCTGATTATCTCCATCAATCGCTGTGGATCCGATGGTTAAAACTTTTGTAAAGTAATCTACGTCATCAGTAGGTTTGAATACATCTAATATGGTAGCAGTAGCACCATTAGTAGTAGTAAAGGTCGTACCTGGGATAGCATTAGAATCCGTGAAACCTGGATCCAACTTCAGTTTATATGCTGATATCGGATTACCTTTAGTAAACTTATATGCAGAAGTATTCAACCCATCTAGGTGAAGTACTTGCTCATAATCTCTTACTGCAGCCCTATAAGATACACCACTACCAGATTGATTACAAACATTTAAAACTGTGCTTGCACTCTTGGTAATTGGTGTCCTATACAGAACCGTATTTGTTGTTGCGCCTGGTTTAGTGGCGGCTAATCTTCCTGCTGTCATTTTACCATCCAGACATAAAGTGTTGTTGTATTCTTAGTTGTCCTCCAAGGACAGGTGCTGCGAGTGCTCCACCGAATGTAATAGCAACTTCACTAATGTTATTAGTAGAAAGTAGTGTTGCATCGGCATTTGGGAATTGAATAGTAACAGCGGTGTCGATGTTACTAGTGTCAATCGAGACTATTCCGTTAAGATCGTCTGGATTATTTATCTTCATCAATTCCAACGTTTTATTGGTCAGAGTCTGAGTTTTCTTCTCTGAAACAAGTATGTTGGGATCTGTCCCATTATTTAATGGAGCTGTTACCTCATTATCTGGAAAACTAAACGTATAAGTCTGGTTATCCTCTATGTTAGATAGATCGAATTGAATCTTTCTACCTTCTCCATCTGCGACATCAGTATCACAGAATACTGCGCCTTTATAGACCTTATTAGATACGGTCTGAGCTGATGCTTCACCAACCACCTTAATGTTAAGGTCTGGCCATATTACAGTACGATCCTGCGTTAATTGTGAAGAATCAAATATTACATACCTGGTAGGGTTGTTCTCATCACCTGAAGGAGTGTTTGAGAATGTAGGGTTAACCAAGTTCTTGTTGAAGACATTCTGCTCAGTAATGTCATCAAGTAGTGTAGATTGTGTATTAGCGGCACCAAAGTCAGGTAGTTTGTATGTGTGAGAACCTGGTGACTCCCAAGTATCAGTTTCAAACTTAGCAATCTTTGATGTATCAGTAGATCCAGTAATCTGTAACTCACTGTCCTTAATAAGGATAGTCTTGTTAGTTAAAGTCTGGAAAGTATCATTAGCAACTATAGTTGTGCTTGTTGAAGTACCAATGTTAGGTAAATCAAAACGACGTGTACCTGACTGTGTAGATATAGTATCTACGTTGAAGTGTGCTCTCTTAGCAGGGTTTTGGTCACCTGCAAGATAAAACTGTGCGTCAGTCTGGATTAAATCACCATTAACTGTTAGATAACCACTACCTTGTGGTGTAAACTCTATACTAGAAATTGCCGATGCAGTATCAATTGCTCTAATTACTAGAGTGCTTGATCCATCGGTGTTTGCTCTTCTACTATTATAGAGGGCTGCAGTACCAAAACTGATACCTATTTCATCTACCGCTGATTGGTAAATTCCAGTATCTCTGTCAAGGTCAAAAGCCAATCCTGGTTCCGTCGCTGTTCCTGCACTAAGTCCTCTAAACAGTTGGTTAATCTTGGCCTTTCTGTTTGGTATTAGTGGATCAGAAATAACGATGGGAAGGATAGCTTCACCAGTTACTAGTCCATCTGCAATAGTTTCTAACTGGGATATCCGTTTAGTTGCCACGAAATTTCAACACAATTTGCTACAGTTTTATTTATACTACTTACGACCTAAGTTTTTCATTAGGTAAAAACTCGTAGGCAATAATTTTTGTATCTTTCGTCCTGGTTCTAGGACCAAATCTTATAAATAGTGGTAGAATTAGGAATATACAAGATGAAGTGAAACTTTCAACTTTGTTATATTATCCCCTAATACGAGAGACAATGCACAATCTAATGTCAAAGAATCAATTAGCTGAGTGGAAACACTCCCACGATGACAACCGTTGCTTAAACACACCACAGGATGAATTAATAGATGATTATTTCTCCTGTCTTATTGAGAGCGAGGGCTATGAGCAAGAAAGACTCTGTAGACAACTGCTCTGTTGACATCCTGGATGTTTCATACTCAATTCGATCTCCAAAATGACATCTGATTGTGTATCTCTTACCCCCGCAAGGGGGTATTTTAATGTTCAATAAAATCTTGGTTGATTTACTTCTACTTCAATAGTATCAAATAACCTGTTAAGTGATCTAGCATAGTCTCTGTATCCAGATCCAACGTAGAGTTGACCTGCAACTACAGAGAATGTAGCAATACCCCAGAAGATGTAATAGAATCTACTCTTCACTTGGTTTCTCTGCTTCTGTCTCCTTGTCGGACCCCATTCTGGGAGTGGTGGTGCTGTCATTTGTTCCATATTTATTTTCTTTCACTATCCTATCATACTCTTCAGCATTGTCAAGAATAGATTTCTTTAAGTCTTCTAGTGACCATTCTGTCATTGAAGTGCGTCTAAATCCCCACCATGTCTGGTGCTATTTTGTGGACTGTATACTGTATTCTTTTTGACTGATTCCCAGTCTTTATCAAATATTTCTAATCCTTTATCTGTAAGGACATGATTATACATTCCGTTAAAGATCTTAGGTGGCATGGTAACAACATGTGCTCCATTCCAGAATGCTCTTGATACTTTATATACATCACGGATAGATGCAGCAAGTATCTGTGTCTTTACTTGATGTACTCTGTAGACTTCACTTATAGATCTGACAATCTCCAGCCCAGCAACGCTATTATCGTCCAACCTCCCAATAAAAGGACTGACGTACGTAGCACCTGCCTTTGCAGATAAGATAGCCTGAGCAGCATTGAATATAAGCGTAACATTTACTTTAATTCCCTCATCAGATAATTGTTTACAAGTCTGTAGACCCTCTACAGTGCAAGGTACCTTAATGGTACACTGGTCTTTAAATATATCATGAAGTCGTTTACCTTCTTCATACATATTCTCCACGACTTCCATGCTGATATCTGGTATACCAGACCTAGCTAACTCATGATAAACATCCTCTGGATCTCTACCACTCTTCATAATAAGAGATGGATTAGTCGTCACTCCATCTATCAAACCTGTGTTATGACAGTTAAGGATCTCAGCAGTATCGGCACTATCAATAAAAATTTTCACTCAGGAACCTCCTCATAGTTTTCAACGAATTCATCAATTGGAAATAGCAAAGGATGACATGCTTCAGCAATTAGATACTGAGAGTATCTATACATGTCATCCATAGTATAACTCTGATTACTAGCAGCTTCCTGCTGTATCTCTTCTATTGCCATTGGATCTGGCAACTCATCAAAGGTAAAGGGTATGCCCTGTATGTACCACATGTCTACTACCTTCTCGTTTAGGTAACAGTAGTTTCGTGTGATACGACCTTTCATTACAACCCTTGTGTCATCTCCCGTAGAGCAGCGTCCACATATGTTCGTGTTCCCACTGGATCTGGGACGAACTCATCGGGGTTTGGAATATTTATATCTGGTGCTTCAGGGTCTTGAGCAACAGATGCTACTGGTGAGATTATACAGACAATGCCCTTGTTAGTAGTAACTCTCAAGGTATTCCCCTTCTCCACCAGAGTAAGAGAAAAGGGGACATTCTCCTCGAATTCCCCCTGTGTTAGATTTATGATATTCATATGTATGTTATCATATCGTCTGGGACTAGTCTTTTAAAATGCTGTAAAGTTTCAGTGAACCCATCCACTCCATCTTCACTGAACTCCCACGTCACTATCTCATCATATCCTTCATTGTCCATGATCTTGACTTCTCTCTTGGATACATCAACCCAGATATGCTCTAGGTATGTCTCCGTGTCTCCTGTTATCTTTGCCATGTGGATGGGTATACACTGAATCTACTGTAGCACGGTTCCTAGATTTTGGCAAGGAACCTGTTGTACACTCCTCTTTTCTTAAGAGAGGTGTGGTTTAGGTGAGCAGTGCTCACACTCAATTGGACTTGACCGTCTTCCTTATCTAAGAGTCGGTCAGTAGTCACACAAAGTAACTGATACATCATCGTTAGACGACCTTCATTACTCATGTATGCTGCTTTACCTTCACCTTCCCAGAATTCTACAAGATCTTGTAGAAGTGGGACACTACCGTTCTTTAGTACTGTATCCTCAAAGTATTCCATGAGGACTTCTGCAACATCACGTAAACCATTGTTAACACATAGGGTTGCCCATGCTCCAATAGTCTTTCTGCTGCCAGACCAGTCAGTACATGAATCGAAGAAACTCGATACAATCTTATCTGACTCGATAATGTAGCTTTTCCAATATTCCCATTGCTGTATCGCATTGTTAATGGTGAGTTCTTCACCTCTGCGACGCTTTAACAGGTCTTTCATCACTGCTACATTTTCAGGTGTAGCAGACTCATCTACCCTATGGATCTCATCAATTGGTTTACGAGGTTTGGCTAGTGCACACTTGGAGAAGCAATTTGCTTCTACCCCAGTGACAACTATAACTGTAAACCATTTGTCTGGATCTTGCTTTGAAATAGCATTCAACCTATGCTGTGCCTCAGTGAGGTTACCTTCTTTGTTGAAGGTTACAGGTTGACCATCCAAGAGCCACCCTTGCTGATTAATATTATTACTAATCTTTTTAGCATGGGTCTTTGACATCTTTCTGTTGTCAAAGTTGTGATACTTTAGCAGGTAATCTGCTATCACACTGTTGATCTTACAAGTCAGGGCTTCATATACCTCTGACTTAGGGTTAAACGGAAGAGCGATTTGGTCTTCCAATATACTTAAGGTCATATCTGACACCTTTTGTATAGGACAAATTTATTCTACACTAGTTCAGCAAAACTGGCAACCCGAAGACCTGACAAGGACCAGCAGCACAACCCACTGCCATGTAACCGTTGTTGACCACATATGCTCCTAAACCATTGTTACATTGGTTAATAATAGCACCCTGTGGCACGAACTCAGCAATAACACCAGTAGGTGCTGAAATAAAGGTAGCATGGAATGCATTGGTAGACCCTGCAAGGATATCTGCCATGCTACTAGGCATTTGCTGACCTACTGATATTCTAACCTGTGTAGGTGGTGCAACTCCTGGGAATGGTAGGTCTGTAGTTATATCAACAATACATCCCTTAACCATAGCAAACTGTCCAGTTAAGGACGTTGCTGTCATATTGAATAGTGCAATAAACTCAAATCTACCTGAGTTTAAGAATGATGATATCCAGTTGGCCTGGTTGATTATCTCACCATCAGCAACATTTTCAATGGTATTACCTTCTATCTTGACGTTTTGAGAGTTGATCATCAACGACTCAATAGCAGCATAACTTGTCTTCGCTGCTTGTACCTTTAACTCACCACTGACTGCGATGTCTCTATCACCTTCAAATCTTTCAGAAGATTTCTGCTCTGAAGAATCCTTAAGACCACCTGATAACTGAGGTCCAGTCGGAGTACGTCCCATATAATCAGCAGAAGGATCGAATGGAATATCTTTTACTGGATAGAAACCACCTAAATTATGTTTCTTAAGTACCTTATCCCTTCCTGAAGGACCATACATTGCTATGTCTTGTGACTGTGATATCACATCATCTGATACTGTACCCTGAGTAACATTAGTATCTACCTGTGACATAGCACCACCAGTACCAGTAACATCAGGTTGAGAAGAAGATCCTTCTGACTCTGACTGTGGACCTTGAGAGTAGTGACCATTCCATGATCCTGCTACCTCTTGATGCATGTTACCCATGACCTTAACATAGAAGTCACCCTCTACTGTTAAGCAGTAATTACCTTTAATATTCTCACACTTATCCTTAGCAATGATCTTAGTCTCATTGTTAGGTACATTGGTATGTCTGTTACCCCATTTATCTTCAAAACTACTGACACCACCAGGTCCACTAACTACTCTCTTAATTTTACCATCAGTAGCATCATCTATAATTCTTGTACCACTGAGATGACTGGTTACCTGCATTAAATATGGATTGGTATCCTTAAACATCTGATCGATGTAAGAACCAGTAACTGATGGTCCACCAGTCCCTGTTGCCATATTCAGAGACGTTAAGTCTTCTCCTGAGACACCTGCTCCTTGATAATCTACATTGATTAAAGCATTAACATTCTCATAGGGAGTACCTTTAATAGCATCTTCTATGTTGTCGCATTCCGTGGATCCTATCAGTGGGAACCACCCCTTAGACTTCGGCCTCTTTATCTTCCTGTTACAACTCTTTTTAAATAGTGCTCCTAGTATTGCCATAAGGATTTGAAGGAGACTACCCCAGTCTAATGAGGTGAAATCAAATTCAAATATACTCTGCACTGTCTCACCCAGTGCCATTGCTTTACCTAGCATACCTTTGGCAGTGCTGATAGCAGAGATAACATCACCAGCAACATCCTTAACACGATTCATTGCAGATGTGATACCACTTAGGACACGGTTGCTTACTCCTTTAACAGCAGAGTCAATGGTCTTACCTAATTTAGACGTAGCTATCTTATCTACAGCAAGGCTCGCCATTTGGTTAGCAAAGTTTGCCGTATCACTCAGTGCTCCCTTCACCAGTCCTAACCACATTGGTGTCTTAGCACAGAATAGTGCGAAGATCTGATCCAAGAATGACATCAATAGGTTAACAACTATCAGTGGTACGAATGAAGATATAATCTTCACCAACATTCCTACAACCTCAGCAATTAACTTTGCCATTACCTCTTTCAAGGGTGCAAGAATACCTGCTATACCACCAGAGAGGAAGTTCATTGTCTTCCCTAGGTGCTCTCTAACTTTATCTCCTGCTATAGTCTTACCAGTGATCAGGGATATCAATCCATTCTCAGCTCTACCGAGTGCTGCTGACATATTACCTAACTCAGTCAGCATCCTCTTTAAATCTTTCTCAAATCCACCACCAGCAGGACCAGCGACACCATCTCCAACTGATTGCATATCAACAGGTGGTTTAATGGGGTGAGTTACTGCATTACCAGGCGTTGTTGCCTCTGCCATGTTAATACCACCACCTCTTGCCTCCTCCTGTTTTCCTGTTGGAGATGCAGGTGTGTTTTCATTCTTAGGGAATGGGTTTCCACTCCTTGCATTATTATTAACAAGGTCAGTCTGTTGTGGAGTGCTGGTCTTTAATTCATTTGCAGGTCCAGCATCTGCAATAGTCGTGGCACCGTCTGACTGTTCCTGTGAAAATCCTCTGAATGCTCCTAGTACACAAGGTAACTGTGCTTCTTCACCATCAAGGAAGAAACCTAATACCCATGCGCCTGGTTGTAATTCTGTTGTAGTACCTGCTGACTTAGTTTGTGGTTGGTCAGTTGGTAGTAATACTGTTGCCCAAGGGAGTACCTCTTTAGGTACCTCTTCTAAATATGCCTTTCCTTCTGAGTTACCTGTATACCAACCAAGGATACGCACCTTGATACGACCTAGCTCGGAAGGATCTCGAATCTCTTCGACTTCTCCTACCCACCAAGTAAATGTATCTCTTCCAAGATAGTCGGTACGTACGCCCATAGTATATTAGTTGTTTCTTTTATTTATCAAGTCTCTCGAAGCAGAATTCACCTTCAGACTCTTCCTTACCCCATCGAAACTTACCAGTCTCTAGATCATACCCAGTATCTATAGCACGATACTGTTTACCATTGAATCTTATTTTGGAGACCATCCTCGTATTACCTTGGATGCATTCTCCATCAGTATTGCCATTCCACCAAACTCCATCCCAGTTCCAAATGAAAGGACAGGACTCAACACCAGTAGTAATATTAGTAGTTTTAGTATAGACGATGTTTTCATCCATCTTCTGCCAATCGTATTGAATGTAATTATATGGATCGTCTTCTCCCTTATACTTATACCAAGACTTAGCTATGAGTATACCATAACTAGGTTCTACTATTCGTATATCAATCTGAGGCCATTGTGAAGGATTAGAGAATGCTTGATTTCTATTCCTATAGTGACCTACTACTGCATTAAACAACATCAATATCTTTCCAACTATGGGGATCTATAATAGCAAACTCATTGTCACTCTTAGCATCAGATGCTGTTACTATTATATCATATGATATAGAATATCTTGGAGTGTTACCATGATACTCTTCTACCTCATGCTCTATGTTAGATGGGAATATGAATAGTCTACCCTCTTCAGGTACATACTGAGTATCACCATAACTGAGGTCATTCAATTCTTCTACATGTATAGGTAGTCTATGTATATTAGGTGAATAGAATTTAAGTTTACCACCAGTCAATGCACTACCTGTCTTAGGATAATATACTACAGATAATACTGAGTTTGGGTGAGTATGTCTATTGATCCTACCACCCCTCTCTACTACCACAGGCCATGCCTTTGACGCATATATTTTAATCTTATTTACATCAACATTAAAAGCACTGAGGTATTGTCTACAATGAAATGCCACCTGACTGTTTAACCAGGTGAATCTATCATCATCGAATAACAAATAGTCACCATAGTTATCCCCAGAATAACTGTTGGTTGACGCAGAAATCCCTCCCATATACTCAAGCATTTGCTGCTTGGTATCCTGAGAGGGGTTTAGATCTTCATGATATATTGCGGTTGGAAACCATAAATCAATCGTCATATACTAGACACTCTGGCTCATCTGGATGTTGATCGCAGAATAATTCTAAAGCATTTGGATCATGATGATCACCTGCTACAATCTCATCGTGGTGATGCTCTTCATATTCTATTAAGTCATGTAACTCTTCCTTATAGTGCCTTCTAGCAGCAGGGTTGAGTTGAGGATCATCTAGTAATTCCTTATCATGCTCAATGTGTTGCTCTATAGTTGTCATGGTTGTCTCTGTAGAGTGTATAGTTATTTATGCTTCTTGCTTAGGAACTGAGTCTCTAACTAGGTATAACTTGGTCGTTAACCCAGTTTTTTGGTAGATATGTGTGAGTCCCGCAATAATATACTTACCACTGAACCTATAATCTAACAAAACCTCTTCATCTTCCTCTGTTGAAGAAGGTATCTTTACATCAATGACATTCCCTGCTGTTAATGCAGTATTGCCAGCAACGGTGAGGTTTAACTTAATTGCCTTGAATAAATTATACCTTGCTGCGGCATATTGTGCAACTGCAATGTTATCAATATTAGAGTTTGTTCCATTCTCAACATTTTGATTACTACTCTGATTCTTCATACCAGGTAATGCCCTGATCTTCATCCTAGTAGGTTGTGACTTCTCTATGTCAAAGAATTCAGGTATCAGGAATGGTGGTTGTGCTTGGTTACCCCTTGTAGCATCATTACCGTCTACTACTTTATTTGCCTTTGCAAATACCTGTTGGAAATTAAGTACCTTAAGAGCACTGATTGTACCACTAGGTGCTGATGATAACCCAGTACCAGAGAATTGTCCAGTCTCCTGGTCAAAAGCAACAGCATCTACAGACTCATTTGCTGCTGCCTCTTTCTTCTTACCAGATGTAGGAGTATAACTATCCTTCTGTGATGCTAATGATATACCAATAGCAGCAGTCTTATAGGTACCCATCCTCATATTAGCAAGATGATTTGCCTTATCAGGATAGGTTAATGTCTCAATAGCATACCTTGGATCTGCTCCCTCTTGAGCACCTTGCACATAGGTGTATGTGTAGACACCATTCCTAGTTGCTTCACCTTTAGCAATACTATCAATAGATCTAAAGTTAAATCCATTCCTATTAGACCAGAATAAGAATCCAGACTGTTTATTACCACCTTTACTAGAAGCTAATCTAGTTACCTTATCTGATAGGTAATGAATAACATCACTAGGTTTCCAACTACATGCTATGAAAGTAACTTTGGAATGATTCTCAAAATTATATTTGTTTGCCTTCCTACTACCCTTAGTCTTAAGATAGGTGTCACAGATGTGCTTTGGTATATTCTCTACATCCTTTGACTTCTCTCCTGGACCAAAGGACTTGAATACTTTATTACTCTCGTCATGATACATCTCTGGAGATACACAGTGTAAGATATACAACTGTCCTCTCTCAGTCTTAGATATACTACCAATCTTATAGACAGTTAACTCAACATCTAAGTGATCATTCCTGATAGCAGTACCAGTTACCATCTTAATGATAACCTTCTCACCACCCTGTAGATTCTTATTCCAATCAATAGCATCTAAAATACTGATGTCACACCTTAAGAAAGAAGACTCAATAGATTCATGGTACTGAAATTCCAATACCATCTCAGTCATATCATATAGTTTCTTACCGTTTGCTGTTTCTAACTGTAACTTCTGGATCTCAAAATCCCTAGCATTGTCAGCATTAAACGCACCCCCACTTGGACTAGCACCATAACTAATCCTCTGCCAGGCAGTCTTTACACCATTAATGTATTCTACTACTTGTGACATTTACATAAACTCCACAGGGTCAGTCATAAACTCAGCAATGATGCCATACTTAGGTTGTATATACTTATCAGCATCATGATGATCCTCACCAGGAACAATGATAGGGTTATCTGTGCTCATATCAGCTCCAGTCATCTGTCCAGGTGCTGCATCATCTACAACTACAGTAGAGGCACTATCTTGAAGAGCATTCTGTAACTTCTCAAATTTCTGTTGTTGGAATCTCTGTTTTGCATCATCGATTACCTGACCTGCCTTCTGTAACATACCAGATGCTTGATATATCGAATGACCTTGCTTATCAAAGTCAAAGAATCCTCCTGTTGCCTGATCAGCAGCACCTGCCAACCATCTCATTATACCTCTAGGTTTATCATCCTTAGGCTTCTCTGGTTTTATCTTCTTCGGTACAGGTGGTTGTGGTGGTTTGTTAGCTTTAATAACTTTACCACCTCTAGCAAAACCTGCTGGTAAAGCATAACCACCTCTCTTTGCCTGTTTTAATCTTCTATTTGTTAAACCTTTATCACTTCTGGTAGCAGGAGTATCAAATGGTACTACGAATGCCCCACCTGATGCCATCTTAGATCCAACCCACTCAGTGCCATGACCAATGAATGATGTTGACTTACCATCTAATGATACAGGATATCCTGACTGTGGACCATGAATCCAACCACCTTTAGCAAACAATCCACCTTTAGCATAACCACCTTCCTTAATATCCTTAGCTGTCATCCCTGCTTCTTTTGCTTCTTCAGCAGATACAGGTCCACCTGACTTATTATAGTCTTCCATCACACCAGCAGGGTAATCATTACCCATCTTCATACCAATTTGAATTGCTACCCTCTGTTTAGGTGACATCTTCTCACCTTCAGTATACCTTTCACCACCATATTTTGTATACCTTTCTTCTGACTTAGTACTTCCACCTCCTTTCTCCATCTCTTTAGCATCTGTACCACCTGTGAAGAGTTTCAACACAGCAGTTAATGCTTTCATTCCAAGGAATAGGGGCCAGAATAGTACCTTGAATCCTATACCAATAATCTTACTGATGATCGGCATATGAGGTTCTACTGCATCAAGAATACCACTTAGGAATGCTCCAAGAGTAGAGAAGAATTCCTCCATTGGTTTCTTTATATCAGCTATAACAGTACCAAAGGTATCACCAATCATCTTAAAGAATCTACTGACTGGTTCTACTATAGGTTGTATCAATCCACCTACTGCATCACCAATCTTACCACCTGCCATACCACCGATAGCACCACCTATGGCACCCATACCTGGTATACCAAGTGCTTTACCTGCCATGTCACCTAGTTTGGCACCCACTGCCTGACCACCAGCAGCACCAGCACCAGTAGCTGCTGCCTCGACATTAGTAGCACCATCACCCTTCGCTGCTAAGAATCCAGCAGCACCAGCACCAAATCCAGCAGTAAGTTTACCTGCTTTAGAACTAAAGAAGTTACCCTTACCAGCTCTTGCCTTCTTAAGTTTAAAGTCTCTAAACTTCTGATCCTTACTCTGTAATCCAAATAGTCTCTGAAGACCTCCTACTATACCTCCTATTACCTTCTTAGCACCCTCAAGCATCAACTTAGGATTCTTGAGTAATGTATATCCAGCAAATATAGGTACCGCACCAGTAAGGAACTTGATTATACCAAAGAATCCCTTCAAACTAATAGGATTCTCTAAGAATTGTACAAGTCCACCCAGTGACATTCCACCGATGAATGAGAATATATTAAATACAAACTTACCTATAGCAGCTAGAGTTAATCCTAACTTAGTAACTGCTTTAGGATTCTTTGATATCCATTCAAATATCTTGAATTTGATCGCATCCATCAACAGACCGAACAATCCAAATATAGCAGCAAACAGACCACCACCTGTCTTCTTAGCTGCTCCTATAGCACCAGATACTATACCTTCCTTCTTAGACTTAGCTTTCTCTGCCTTCTCTTCCTTAGTATTCCTTAGTTGAAACTTCCTTCTCTTCTCTGCTTGCTTATCTTTAAATAATTTTCTCTTTCTATCTTTCTTATCAGTGAGAGCCTCTTGCTTCTGTATCTTATCAGCACTCTTTACCTGACTTCTAATATTATCTCTCCAACTCTCTACTGTATTCTGTGTATTAGCAGCAATACTATTAAGAGTAGATCCTAATGAGTTTATACCAGAAACAATTGACTTAAGTCCAGCTCCAACACTTCTCTCAACAGTTGGTAATCTCTGAGCAGCAGTTAACGGTGTATATTTCGACTGAACACCAGTGACCCCTTTATAAGAGATCATCTTATACATGGATGCCTTTTTAACTTTAGCAGAAACTTTTGCCATCTATTAACAGGTAAACATTGGGCTTGGTACAGTTGTCACTGCCCGTGATTTAGTACCAACTGCTACATTATTTATTACTGGTACACGAGTCTTTAATACAACTGTCCTAGGTGGTAGGATGATATCCTGTACAGTTGCATCTTTCTCCTTCTTCCAAGCAAACTTTGCATGTTGCTCTTGTTGCTTAGCTACCATTGCTTCTATATTAGGTGTTTCACCACCCTGAGAGAATTCTGGTAACTTCATAGGAGTCAAAAATGGTAGAAGACCACCCTTAGCAAAATCAGATATCCAAGACTCACCTGGTTTAAGACCATGCCTCTTATTAAATGCCTTAATCCTTAGTGTCTGAAGTTCATCACTAATTGCTCGTGCTTTACTATCTTCATATATCTGATATAAAATCTTTGGTTCAATATGATCACCTGCGGTACCCTCAACAAGATCCTGAATCTTAGTTGTAGGTTTAATCAACTTCATTGCCTTCAGTTTCCCAAGGATGTCATCATGATGCTTAAGTAAGATGTGATAATATATGAATCCTAATATCTCATCCATCTCAGTCTCACTTGAGAAGTGAACTAACTCACCATTTTTTATTCTCTGCTCAGTCTTAGTTGTAAACTTAGTCCAAGAATATACAAATGTAGGTGGCTCTATATCTTCAGGACCAGTAACAATCTTCCTTATTTTTCCTCCACCAGCATATCCTGATAGTGGTTTCTTCTTAGCAGGTTTACCACTAACTACAATCATTTCACCACCATCACCAAAGGATTCTACCTTATCCATCTTCACATCCTTACCAGGATCCTTACCTCTTATAATTTTCCATGCAAATCCTATGGGATTCTTCATGAAGGCAAATATATTCTTAGCAGCTTTAATAATAAAACCTATAATACCTCCAATTATTTTAATTACACCACTTAATAACCATGTGATAGGTTTCATTATCCAACCTAACACCTCAAACATCACCTTACCAATCTGACCTAAGAATTTGAATAAGGTACCAAGAAACTCTGTTACACCTGTCTCTCCAGCAACATCCTTTACTAATTGGAATGCCATACCAAAGAATTTCTGAATAGGTTCAAATAGTGGTTTGATTACTGGTAAGAATGTCTTACCTACCCACTCACCTAAGAATCCACCTATAGCATTACCAACTATAGGTCCAAATGGTCCTAAGAATGGTGTCAATAAAGCAGATCCTATCATTCCACCTGCTGCCTGACCAAGACCTGCACCAACTGCTTCAGTCTTATCCTCACCCATAGCAAAACCTGATGCTATACGAGTAAGACCACCAGCTACTGCCAGTCCCTTCTGCATACCACCAGGTCGCATTGCCTTCTTACCAAGATTCTTACCAGTTTGTAGTCTGGTAGGATTATTATTTCTGGTATTAAACTGTTTACCAACCTTCCTTGCTTGATCGTCTCTACCCTGTGCTCTTAACTTCTTCTGCTGTCTCTCTACTGACTTCTTCTGTGCCTTATATTCTTTCTCAGTGTATATCTTACCTGTCTCTGTATCCTTATAACCAAACTTACGCCATTGCTCATTTCTTTCCCATGTCAATTCCTTCATGGAAGTATCTCTAAAGAGATTCTTTACCTTTGTGCCATCACTGAATAGTTTTAATGGGTTTAATAGATACCGCAGGGTCATAAACCCTGTGAATAATTGTAATAATCCTGTTAGAGGTGCAAATGCTTTAGCAATACCTGTCTGACCACCAGCACCAAAGATATTAGTAATACCTTTGGCGTACATATTGACACCAAATCCTAGGATCTTAAAGGCAAACTTACCTATAGCAGCAACTAACTTAAAGACTCTAGCTGCATCCTTTGCTTTCTGTGGATTAGACAGCCATTTAAAGACTGCCATTGTAACAAATATATCAAATATAGGTGATAGGAAGTTACCTATCATCTCAAAGAATCCCAAGGCTTTTTCTTTTGCCTTCTCCTTCATGGGATCTGCTTGCTTCTTCTTCCCAGGTTTCTTCTCTGCCTTATCCTCTTTCTTATTCCTCTGTTCAAACTTGAACATGTTTTTAAAACCTTTAGTCCATTTCTGGAATACATTAAGGTCTTGTTTCTCTTCTGCTACGTCCTCCTTAACCTGTCTATTACTATCTACACGTAACCAATCTCTTTCAAATGTAATGAGTTTCTCTGTCTCTACCTGATTATGACTAATGCTAGTTACTGTTACACCAGTACGATTGATACCCTTCCGAATCTGATTGAAAGTTCCAGAATAGGCACCATCTTCTTTGATGGGTTTGATTTTAACGTAACTCTTAATTGCCATTAGAGAGCCATTTTATTCTCGTCTGCTTTTTGCCTTCTCTCTTCCTCTTGAATATGAGCAATAAGAAGGTTCACGTATACATCACGTTCCCACGGTATCATGTCTTCCAACTCAGTCAGAGAGTATTTGTGATGTTGCATTAATGCGAAGTTAGTCTTGTAGTAATTCTCAAGACTGTCATGCATTAACGCTACTCGAAAAAACTTGCTAGTCCCTCCAGTACAAGATCACTCTCAACTTTTGTCTTAGGGTTAGTTACCTTTAATGTATATGCCAACTTAGGCATGGTCTCAAAGAAATTTTGAATCTTTGCAAACTGCTCTGCATTCAGGTCTTCAAGGAAATCTAATGCTTCCTTCTTAGTGAAAGAGTCATAGACTTCTTCTTTATCAAATACCTGAGCAATACATCCTGCAGCTAATTCAAATACATCCTCTATATTAGGGTTATCAGAAAGATTCTGTTGAATGAATATATCTAATGAAGGATACTTCATTATCACACCAACACTCTCATCTAATTGAATCTTAGAATCATGTCCTTCTGGTATCTGCACATCTACCTGACCAAGAGGTACCTGCACATCAACTTGAGTTTCATCATCATCTGGACAAGTGACTTTAAATTCACTTACCTCACCAACAGCAACAGATCTAATCTTAAGGAAAATATATTCAATCTCAAAAGTAGCGAGATTCTCAACCTTAGTTTTTAAATTGGTACAGTTTTTAATTATAGTCTTCACTGCTTTGACCATCTGCTTGTTGTCTTGCGACTCCATAGCGAGATAGAGTAATTTCTCTTCCTTAACTAGGAATGGTCTATATGATATTTGTGTGCCTGTAACAGGCAGGGTCGCTTCATACTCAGGTATGGCTAACTTAGGTAATGGCATAACGATTGCATTATTATAATTCTATTTAGACACCAAATCCAGCTGCATTTGTCTGTGATCTGTCAATACCAGTAGCAGATAGTCCATCAGATGCAGCATTGACATATCTGTCTGGAGTATTAACTCCCATCATGTCAGAACCAACACCATCAAACCTATATCTCTCATGCTTGAACTTAACACTAAACTTAACTAGGTTAGTAGGTCCATTACTATATGTTGCTCCACCCATGTCATAAGGCCATGCTCCGAAGAATTGCCAAACTGCCATTGATGCATTAAGTCTCTGTCTATAAATTGAATTTGCCTCTGTGAGACCTTCCCAACTAATAGGAGATCCAACTTCCCATTTTGTTACTATAAGATTAGTAGTATACTCTTCATACAGTCCAGATCTATTCTCCATGTCTGGTGCTGCCCAATTCATCCAATGCTCAAAAAATCTACGATGATATTGATATTTGTCTGATATAAAGGTAATATCTAAATCATTATTCTGTTGTATCCTTGCATGTGAATATCCTGCACCTTGCCATGCTTGTGCTACTGGAGTATCTAATATTCTCTTACCAGGTATAGACACTTGATCTGCCATATAATTCATGGCATCAAATGCCCACCTCTTATCCTTGACTACAAATTGAGTATTTGCTGCCATACATGTAGGAATCCATAATTTAACACCATAAAGATTGGATCTGGAAGGTTCTAGTCTTCCTGCCGTGACCCTTTCCTTAAAATCTGCAAAACTATTTGGGTTTGATGAAGTTGAAGGCATGATCTTATTTAAGTTTTGTCCATATAATGCTACTTGGTACTTCCATTGTCCTACCAAGACCTTGAGGTCTAATAACAAACTGTTCAACTGGAAGTGGTGTCATGTCTCGCAACTCTTCTTGAGGTACATTATATGCTCTAGTGACACTAGACATAAAGTATTTATGGTGACAACGCATAGGATATGAAATACCACCTGCTGCCCAAGTATTTGCCATACTTTTCCTACTATTAGGTCTCAAATAGTGCATATTACCACCAGAGAATTGCTTCTTCTGGTAATCAACGTCTGTAATCAACGTCATAGGGAAAGTATCCCAAAATTTCAGATCTGGTGTCTGAGCTGAATAATTGAAGAATATAATATCACCCACAGTAAAACCACCAGTATATTCCTCCAGTCCATACTGGAGTTGCTCTCTATACCATTGTTTAGACTGTTTGACTCCCATTGCTAAGTCTTTTACGTCTGTGAAGATACTCATACGTTTAAATGTTTCTCTGTGAGTATAATGAATGAAAACCCTTTATGTGCACAAAATTGCCTTGCTGCTCTCCATTTAGCACTATTTACATTCCAAGTCTTAACTTCACTCAGAAAGGTCCGAGCCTTCTGCGATTTACGCTTAGGGGGTTTAGTTTGATAAGCTGGTTTGATCTCGATGATCGATTTGGCAATTCCTCCGTTCTTGGTTCTTGCTCTAACATAGAAATCAGGATAATAACGGTGAATCCTGTTATCCAAAGGAGACTTATAAGGTATAATAATTTCTTCACTTCCCCACTCTAAAACGTTGTTATTATTGTCACACCAGTGCATGAACTTCTTTTCCCACAAACTTCTATAAATAACATTAGTGTGATCACCTTTGTACTTATGTTTGTTTGATGGTCGGAATTTTCCTTTATAAGACATGGCAGTAACTGTATTTCCCAGAGCGAAACCTTTAGGAGTCAATTCAGCGAGTAGTAGAGAAACAATCACAGATGGTGCTGCATTCCCAACTGAAGTAATCGATTATCTAAAATTTGAAGTATTCGATCAAAAATCAGATAGATTAAATGACACGATATATCTCTATTTACCCAAGCAACTAACTGAAAAGCATAGTCAAGGGTGGGGTCAAGCAAATCTAGGACCAGCAGGTGAAGCAATGTTAGGAATAGCAGCATCTGCTGCTAATGCTGATACTGGTGGTATTGATACTGATAGTGTTGCTGCTGATATTGAGAAAGCAGCAAAAGCAGCAATGCCACAAATAGGATATAAAGCTGCTTCCAAAGTCATAAATGCTGCTATATCTGCAACTGGTGGTACTGGACAAGTAAGTAGAGAGCAATTAACCTCTATAATTGGTAAAAAGATATTCAACCCATACGCAGAAGCAACATATGAAGGTCAAGGGTCATTTAGAGACCATTCCTGGAATTGGGAAATGGCACCTAAGAGCACCGCTGATGCTAAGGAAATATACAACATTATTCGTAAATTTAGAGGATATTCACTACCTGGTAAAAGTGGACAAAATTGGTTAACAATACCAGAATACTTCAAACTTAGCACTGTTAGATATATTGATAAAGGTGGCGGTAATGAAGAAATCGCTGACCCTGGAAAAGGTGGTCAAGGTGGTATTCTAAGTCAAGTACTACAATTCCCAACAAAGATGGTCTGCACTAACGTTACCATTGGAATGCCTGACTATACATCTCTAAAATCTTCATACGCTGGATCCAGATTTATGGATTTTGGTGCTGTGAAGTATAATCTATCACTATCATTCAAAGAGACTGAATTCCTTACAAAAGAGACTTATGGATTTGATCCAAAAGAGGCAATCCTGGATGATGCGATTAACAGTATCCTAGGTGACTTTCCACCAAACCCACCTTCTGCAAACATAGCATAATGGCATATTTTACTCACTTACCGATTGTTGCAGTAAGGACATCTAGTTACCGTCAAAATAACGTAGATCCTTATACTCTTGCAAGAAACCTCTTCAGAAGGATCAAAATACGTGAAAGTCTGGAAGATGTCATATTGGGATTTGACCAATATACCATTGCAGTCAATGAAAGACCAGATCAAGTGGCATACAAGAAATATGGTAATATGTCATATGACTGGGTTGTATTGTTATGTAACAATATCGTGAATCTATATGAAGAATGGCCCATGGCAGAAGATGAGCTAGAAAGGTATATTGACAATGTATATGATGAAGATGCCGATTCTGTCCATCATTGGGTAACTCAAAGAATCACAGATCAGAAGGGACGCATCCTAGTAAAAGAAGATCGCATAGTGCCCGAAGATTACACTGTTACTAGACCTGATGGAACCTTAGTACCTAAAGATGAGACCGTTAGACCTATTTCAGTCTATGACCACGAAGCTGGTAAAAACGACTATAAACGGAATATTTACCTTTTAAGGAAAGAGTATGTAACTGGGTTTGTTGAAGAATTTACCAGTTTGGTCGGATATCTTCCAAATAGCGAAACTGACGAACAAACAGGAGCTAAGAGATCGATCAATACTACCGAAGAGCAGTTTCAGACCGTTAAACCGACTTATAGCACAAATATCGGTCAAACGAGTTCTATCGAATTTGCTTCAGAAGCAGATTACTCGTCTAAGGAGTTTGACACCTCTGGTGCCACTATTAGCGAAGGTGACGTATTATCAGATGGAAGCACAGTGGCAGTTACGTCTGCTGGCACTGGATCAACGTCAGGATATTAAAAAACCCTACAGACAAAAAAATACCCCCGATTTTTTCGGGGGTTTTGCTTGTTCAGAAATCGAAATAATATACGGGATTTATCGGCACCTTTCCCATGTAATTACATCACGATGCTCATAATATCCTGGGATGTATGTGTTACCATGACCAAGGTATTGACCTGGTACCCAGTATTTCTTAGTGATTACAACCTCACACCTTCTCCGTCTTGGACGGTGGTAGTGACCGTGGTCATAACTCCAGTCCCTCCAATGAGGATTAGGACGGTGACTATGACCATGATGATAGGACTCCTGAAATGGTTCCCAGAATTCCTTCCATGTTAGTGCTTCTGCTCTCACAGGTGCTGCGAAGAGTAGAAGTGGGAGAAACAGGAGTCTTTTCATTAGTCTTCGTTAGCGAGGGCGGCAAAGTAAGAGAGATCTGGTGATTCACCTGACTCTTCAACTTCTTGTATCTTAGCACCAAACCCTGACTTTGTGGGGGTAGGTGGGTCCGCTTTGACAACTGGACTAGTAAGAGGTGCTAGGTTTTCATCCTCTTCATTGGTTTGTACTACAGGTCTTGCTGACTTGTTAAGCACAATATTCAATCGTGATGATAGATCTTCATAGGATTTGAAATTCTTAAGATCAGTAAACTCTTTAAGAGAATGCTGTGACTTCCAAACCTTCTCAAGTGCATCATCTTCCAATCCACCTAACACAGAGGGTGAGTCAAACTCACTCTTATCATAGTTCCAGTATCCACCAATGGTCTGGATCTTGATCTTAAAGTTAGCACCCTTCCAAAGATCGAAAGGATTGATTGGAGTTTCATCTTCAAACTGTGGCTGCATCGCTGATGCAATCTTGTCATGAATTTTCTTACCATACTTATATAAGAATACTTTACCTTCATTTTCTGGATGAAGTTGATCCTTTACAACATAGATGTTACTGTAGTAAGAAAGCTTACGCTTCTGCTTACGTGCAGTATCTTTGTCTGCATCTAGTCCACTGTTCCACAGTGTCCTATTTAATTCACCTACAGGATCCTTTTGGTTAAGTGTGGTGAGAGAATTCTCGATGTACCAACCACCTGGTCCTTGAAATGCATGACTCCATACCTGTGCCCAAGGGAGATCTTCTCCATCTGGCTCTGGTAGGAAACGAATAACGGCATAACCGTTACCACTCTTATCTACCTCTGGTTTCCAAAGTCTTTCATCTGGACCCCGTCCCTGAGGCTTGGACAGGTTTTCAATCTGTTGTGTAAGCTTAGAAAACTTACCAGACTTGCTCTTTAGGCTTGCAAATGACATTCGTATTTGTCTCCGAAGTTGTATTTTAGTATTGCTACTGGATTATAGTAGCATAGTTATTTAGGCTTGTCAACACCACCCTCTTGCAATTCTCTCCTCCACGTCCGTAGCTTCTCTTCCATCTGATCTAGTACCATAGTGAGGTTAAGTCCACCACTGTACTCAGTGGTCATCATCTCCATCCTACTCTTAATTTCTTTTGCTGAGTCATCATCCTGTAACTCATTTGCTGCTAGTTGTAACCGTGCATAGAATACCTTCTGCTTCGCTACTAACTCCAGAGTCTTCTCGATGTGCTCTAGTCTCTCTTTAGGATTGAATTGCTTAAGTCCAGCAGACATCTTTAAGAGCTCAGTATAACACTCCTGTATTGCTTCTAGTTCCTCTTGGACTACTTCTGATTGAAAGAATTGCTCAGTCATAAGTTTAAAATGCCTTTACTTGTGCGTTTGATGTAGTTTAATTGCTGTGCATCCCATTTGATCTTATCTTTTAAAGGTTTAGAGATCAGTTTACCTACTGTCTCTACTTCAATCTCAAACTCTTCACAGACCGAGGCTACTCCCTCGATATAATTTATAAGACCTTGACTCTCCTTAACCCTGTCTTCGACTAGGGAAGTAAACTTACCTTGTGTCATAAATTTCTCTTCAATTTCTTTCATTGTATAACCTGAATGTTAAGGTGGGATACACCACTAGAGTTAATGATCCCTGTCGGGAACCAATTAGCTGCTACTGTTATTCTATCACAATTTCCCTCGTTTGGGGTAGCTCTGTGTCGAATAGTAGGTGGGAAAACAATAAACCTACCAGGTACAGTAGGTTCTTCATGAGTTAAGTTGAAGTTATCATCCCAGTTTGCAGAATCAAAGGGCCAGATGTTACTCTTATCATAGTAAGGGTTAGGATAGTACCACTTGGTAGTACCACTGTTACCTGATGCAAAGTAGTTGCTACTCATGAAACAGTTAGCGTGAGTGTGGTCATAGAACCAGTCACCTTTCTTATTTAGATTTGCCCAAGCAGAATTACATACCATCTTATTCGGTATACCCATACTCTCACACACTTCGGCCATGCAGTCTTGCATCCAGTCGAAAAGATAGCGCAGGTCTGGGTTGTTGTAAAGGTCACTGCCTCCCTCGGTCTGATCAACATGGACACCTTTCCACATTAGATTGGTGTCATTCGCTCTCCAAGGTAGTGTCGCAAGTATCTTAGTAGTACCTTCAATCAGATCTGGATTGATATCAAACTTAAAGAAAGGGATACCTAATACTTCTTGCTTCATGCTATAGCTTTCTCATTATGATAGTCTCTTATCCAATCAATAAGAGTGTCTATGTAAGGTATCTTATCATATTTCTGTGCTACTTGCATACTTCCATCTTCTGCTACTGATATTGTAACTAACTTGTCAACCTCTACACCAGTCTGTTCGTAATACATGTATGCATATGCTGCCTCTTGCACAAAGAATTTCTCTAGGTGCTCTTCCTTCTTAAGATTCTTAGTGGTCTTGAAGTCTATTATAGCAAGCTCAGAATCAAACTCAGCAATAGCGTCAACACGACCAGCAATGAATAGATTCCTAGAAAAAAGAGGGGCTTCAATAGCGTGAATATTATCAATACGATCAAGAGTCTCACGAGCAGACCTAAAAAGGTACGTGGGAAGACCCTTGCTCTCCTCAATTTCTTCCAGTTCATTTTTAAGATACTTCTCCACTAGGTTATGGTATTGAGTGCCTCTCCATGCTGATGCACGTCTGACTCTCTCTGCTTCAGCAAATCCTACTCGCTTCTGCCAAGCTAGTATACCATGCTTTGATGCGTTGCCACAGATTGTCGTGACACTAGGACACCACTTGTCATCTATCTTATAGAAACGACCAGAGTCAAGAGTCCTACTCGTAACCTCCTGTAGAGGCTTAGCAGGACCAACATAATTAAACATTAATCAAATCCCATTTCATGTTTGCTGATGAGGTATTCTCTGATAAAACCAGACCTCACGATATCATTGATACCGAACTCAACGCAAGCAAATGATTCCATTGCTTGTGTGATCTTCATAAAGTCTAGCACACCAGTCCTCTCATTAGCTTTAACTAAGTCAGACTGTGAATAATCTCCAGAGAATATGATCTTACTATCCTGACCGACACGAGTGGTGATTGAATCTAACTCGTGGAAGTTTAGGTTAGAGAACTCATCTACTATTATAATGGCTCTGTCAAGTGTTACTCCACGTAAGAATGAGGTTGACCAAAAATCTATTGATCCCTGACCTCTTAGGTTGTCATATAATATTCTAAATGCTCCTTCGTCAGGCATGTTAAACATATACCTTACCATATTACGATAGGGTATCTGATATAGGTCTGACTTGTCTTCATGATCTCCAGGTAGAAATCCTATCTCTCTTGTAGGGACTAGAGACCTGACCATGTATACTTTCTCGTAAGGAGTAGCAGGATCTAAGACTGACTGTAGTGCTAGGTAGAGACTAATGTATGTCTTACCAGTACCAGCAGCACCATGTAGTACTAGATTCTTACCCTCAGCGTACGCCTTAAACACATCCTCCTGACTTGGTGTCAGAGGTTCAATAGTCCTGAGATGCTCAAGATTTATTGGTGGTTTGCGTTTCATTGACCTGGATGGGGTACCGTTTCCGTTACCATTACCGTTTTTCTTTTTCCTTGCTGGCATAATTAAGTAAACCTCGAAAGGTTAGCACGTGGGTGTTTCTCTTGGATCTTACTCATTACTTCTTTAAATCCATCCGATTGTTTCGGGTCTCCATATGTTACTCCACCAGTCCCTGCGGACCAGTCTTTATCCCAGTCGGGATTGTCCTTCCTCCACTCATCGTAAGAGGACATAGACATTGAGAGTTCTTTCTTCTCTCCAGTAGATTTATTTATAACAGGGTATGTTGGCATTAGTCTATCCTTAAGCATGGTTGTGTGTCACCCCAGTCACTATCATAACGACAGTCACAGTCATCAACGTCAGGACACCAGTCAAGTGCCTTAGCAATGGTTGGGAAGTTACAGATGAAGTGGTCACGACATAGGTTTGCTATGTCCATGTGCTCCTTCTGTGTGCCATTGGCAGTGCGTAACTGTATGTAATGCATCCATGACCTAGCACTACCAGTCATGTATATCTTAGTGGGTGTTGCTAGTGGGAGAACAAACCTCGCACACTCCTTCGCAATCCCCTTAGATAATAGGTGATCGTATAGGTCCATCCCTTCTTCAAAGTATTGTGCAATTCGGCCTTGTAAGAACGCCTTCTCGGTTTCGTCGATGTCATCTATACTATTCTGTCTATTCTTGGTGTCCTGTCTCCTTAGCTCGGGCACCTGTGGTTTATCTAGGAGATTTGTGTCAGCATATCTCTGACTAAATTCTTGGAAGGTGAATGACCTATGTCTCAATATCTGTGCAGCAATACCACGTGTCGTGTTGATCTCTAACGTCATGTGTGCTTGCTCAAAGATAGACCAGTGTCCATGCTTGATACAATATGCTAACAGACCAGCAACCTTCGGGTTGTCTTGGTTGTTAGGGTTGGATACTCTTGCAACATATCCTATAGTTTTTTCAGCATCAGGTGTAACACTGACGAGACATACTTTAGTCATTCTTCTTTAATAATATACGAGACACTACATATAAACCCATAGCAGACCAGTATCCTAGGGTTGCTAACCCAAATATACCTGGTATACATGCATTCCATACTAGCATAAGGACTAGGGGTGAGAGAGTTAGGTTACCGATTGCAGTTACTGCTTGCTTACCAAGCTCCTGATTCCTTTCTTCCTCAGTCATTTCCTCGACAGGTTTACTTGCCTTCCGAGGGTCAAAATATACTGTCATCCTATTATATCCTCCAAAGTAAATATTGACATAAATTCTAGACCATTCTCTGCCCATGTAGCATGGTCTTCCATCCTATCTACGATAGCAACAACACGATTAACAACGTAACCATTCTCACGTAGCACCTTGACTGCTGAGATAGCACTGCTACCTGTTGTTGTTACATCTTCTAAGACTGTGACAACTGATCCTTCAGGTGGTTTTGGTCCTTCAAGCAACTCTCTTGTACCATATCCTTTAACATTCTTCCTGATAATAAGAGCATCAAGATGCTTATTACCTCTGTAGTATGCCTTCTGTGCTACACCACACACTAATGGGTCAGCACCTAGTGTTAGACCACCTACTGCTACTGCTTCAGGTTCTATCATATCTATCAATAGATGTGACATGAGTGCGTTACCCTCACATGATAGTGTTACAGGTTTGCAGTTAACATAGTGCTCTGACTTCTTACCAGAGGACAATATATATTCTCCACGTCTGTATGCTTTCTCCTTTAGAAGATCGAGCAAGGTATCATGGTAACTCCAATACTTATCTTCGGTCATTTCTTTTTCTTCTTAGGTTTGATAGGTGACAGGGGATTATTAAACTGACCTGGTTGTCTGGTGCCCTTAGTATAAGACATCTTCTGCATAACACTACCGAAGATATCATAGTAAGTATCAAAGATACCAACAGCTTCACCCATTACTATGTCAAACCAGGTGTCATCACCCTTCTTTAACTCTAGCAGGTATGCATTAGTTGGCAACGTCTTATCATCTGCTGCATCAGGTGTACAACCAGTCTTTATGATGACACAACCCATCCCCCGACCATTAATGTCAGCGATCTGCTCATCAGTTAACTTCATCTACCTCTGCCACCCCATTCAATAGAAGGGAATGCTTCTTGCACTGCTGCCTTAGTGATACGATATCTCTTGTGCAGTGTCTTGTTAATTGCTTTTACTAGTACCTCTGCCTCACTCTCATGAAGACCTTCAAGTAGTTGGATAAACATACTCTCTACCTTTAAAGATTTCAAGTTGTCATCACCACCTACAAAGAATCTATAGAGTTTCTTAGACTCCTTCTCCAATAGAGTATGCTCTGTGCCCTTCGGTGCCTCATTCTTACGGTAAGGTACGTCCTCACCTAAAGGGACACGAGGTTTAAGACTCTCGTCAAAGTTTATAATAAAGATCGATCTTAAACCAGGAGTATTATTATCCTGTAGGATCTTGATCTTTTGTGCTTTAGTCTTGGCATTGTGAGCCTTTTGAAGCACTTCAGAAATCATTAATCTCATAGTTACTCATCGTATTCATCTAGTGTATCATCTTCGTCGTGAATCCGCAAGTATATTAACTCGCTAGGATCAACAGGTCCATTTTCTGTCTGCATCTCAGGATGCATAACGAGTGCAGCATACTCTGCTCTCTCTTTCCATGCGTCGAAGACATCTTTTATGTTCCATGATACCACAAAACCTAAAAGAAAACTACCTATAGTTAGAAAGAAAGCGATGTAAATAAAACTTATCTCCGTCATGGAAGCCTCCTAACTATGTCATTTTTATTTAGCACCCTTGCGTGGTCTGCCTGGTCTACGGTTTTCATAATATACTTTGGCATCATTGATCACAGTCTCAAAATACTTTCGTATCTTACGTGCCTGTGGTTTAGGTATATTACTGTATGCTTCAGACATATACTTGTCACGTGCAATATACTGTGACAATTCATCTACTATCTGAGTGACCTCAGTCATGGAAGATGAGTCTATTAATTCTTTTGTTTGTTTGCGTGTCCACTTGTTGCCAGTAAGATACGACTTCATATTAAAGAGGAATCTCCCATTGATCATGGCTTCATCGATAGCCCTGTCAATAATAGTATAAAGCTCTTCAGGGTTGGGATCCATGTAGGTCATAGATAGGTGTTTTCTCGCAGGTATTTAACAGTTTCGGTGCAACCACCCATTTTATGTCCAGCAATGATAACTTGTGGAAAGGTAGCAGACTGTCCGAACTCTGTCTTGAATTGCTCTCTAGTAAAGTTAACATCTAATTTGTATTCTGCAAAGCCCCATCCTTTAGATTTGTAAACTTCCTTAATCTTTGTGCAAAATCCACAACCTTCTCTCGTATAGATTGCGGTGTTTCCTGGTTGTTTGGCCATATTATTATAGTAGGAAAGAAAAAAGGGTCACCTTAGTGACCCTTTATTTAGTTAGATATTTACCTTCTAATTAGAAAGTGAATTTAACACCTGCTTTAGCACCCCAGTTGATTAGAGAATCGCCTGAAGAATCTTCGTCAGTGATACCAGATAGCTCACCATAAAGTGAAGTAGCTTCAGCGATAGCATAAGAAGCACCAACTTTACCAGAGAAGTCTACGTCTGTATCATCAGCAGCTTCGCTGTGACTTACAGCAGGACCACCTTGTACGTAGTATGCAAGTTTGCCAGTGTCATTTACTCCTTCGTAACCGATGTGTACATCAGTAACAGCAGAGGAATAAGATCCATCTGGATATGAGAGGTTACTTTCAACATTCACGTAAGGACCAGCAAAAGCGGCTCCAGCGAGAAGGAAAGGGGATGCTGCTACAGCAGCGATTGTTGATTTGATAGACATTTTAGTTGTTTAAGTATCTCGCACGGAAAAAACCCTGCGGATGATGAGACCCTCGACATGGGTCTGTTTTTCATTCAACACAGGGTTACGATTATTTCGAGTCCTTTGTTAAGAAGTATTTATACTATCAGAGATTGCGGGATACCGTCAACCCCCCTTGTGACAGTTGTGCTACTGGTACACATAGGATGAGTCTCCTACATCGACCACACCTTTAGGCAACACGTTGAATGCTAATGAGTATCTCTCATACTGAGAGTAATTCTTTAGTACTCGGTGTCTTATGTTGCTAGGGAACAATAATATAGTGCCCTTAGAAGGCACTACAACGTGATCAGTAGCATTATATTCATTATCAGTGCTAGGAAGCACGTAGACCCCTTCTGGAGGGTTTACAAACTGAATGGGAGCACTGTCAGTATCATACTCATCGAAGTATACTACACCACTGAACCATGAATTGCAATGTGCGTGTTCATCTGCTGACCCACCACTAAGTGTGGCAGTAAACCAAGAGGTAGTGATCTGTACATCACAGTAGTATCCTATCTCACAGATAGCTTGCCTTACCTTGCGAGTAAAGTAGTCCAGGACTGAGGTCTTATTGTTTAACACATGCTTGTTAACAGTCACAGCACTCAGTCCATCCTCATCTTCCGAGAAGTCAAACTCCTGTAACATTTCTGTGAGAATATCACAGATCTCAGGATTAATTCTCGATTGTGCTAGGGGATTTGGAAATAAGGGGTGAAGATTCCACGTCATTTAATGGTTCCATTCTCAAGAATTGTTCATTCAAATTATAAAAGAGTTTAAAGTGGGTAGTGTTAACCCAATAACCTTTTATGTCTGAGCCATCACAGTGGTATCCATACCCTGTTACTGGTTCGTTTACTCCATCTATTCTAAAGGTCTTATTGCTTCCAATGTAAGACCCATACTTCTCCTCCAGATTAATCATCGGCATCAGTGGTTTTGGTTAGTCTATCACGGAGCTCAGCTTCCTGAGCATCTGTTAACGAACTGTTATTTATGTTGGTTTCATCACACTCTTCACGTGGGTCCACATATTCGGCCATTTTCTCCAAATTCTGCTGCAAATCTTCGGGGGGTTTCCAGTTAGGTCCCTTCGGTTTGTAATCGAGGCTCTTCACCTCTGCCAGAGGACTCCTCCAGTACTTCTGCATCTGTTTGAGCATCTTCTTCTTACCCTTCGGATCATCCTTATACTTTTCGATGACCTTCCGAAGAGTCCTCAACTCTCTTGATGATTTCTCTAGAGATCTCTCTGCGTTGACCTCTCTACCACTGAAACCGTTTGCCATAATTTTAAGGGGGATCTGTGCACTGTGTAAGAGTTATTTTAAATCTAACTCTGAATTTTGCTTTGTCGGTACCACTATACCATACAACTGAGTCTTTGTTGTGTGACTCTTGATAGAAGGCTTCCTTAAGACTCCTTCTTACTAGGTCTTCATTCTCCCACCAAGCAAGTTGTTTGCCTGTTGGGAATGACCAACCTGCTTCCTGATCAGGATAGTATGGTGTCGCTGAGGGATTCTCACTCGACCTATCTCTCATCGGAGGCCATGTTAGCACAAACTCTGACCCTTTGGTGTATCCTTTACCTTGATCAATAACATCAATGACATGCACCATTGCTTGCCAGTAATGCACCTGCTTAGATGAGGTGGTCTGATCAAAGATAACTGGATAGAATGTGATGCCTACACGTATCTTGGCAGCATCAGCATAGTTTCCACCACCAGTACCATGATAATTGTCAAGGGTATAGTCCTGTATGAATGTAACGGGAGAGAAATATGTGTCTCTTTGTGGTGCTTGTGCAGCACCATCCCATATATTATTCACCACAGTAAGGTAATGGTTGCCAATTGAGTTGGCACCTAAAGTATACCACGGTTTACTGCCTCGTGCAAACGTTGTCGGTGCTGCTTGCGTAAGGATGTCTCTGTATCCCTGTGATATATTGGTACCACTCAGGGTTTCAAACCTAGTGAAGAGATAGTCCTCAACAAGGTGGTTGTATACTCCTGATAGATTCCTATAGTTGTAGGACTCTAAGAGAGTAGCAGAGAAGTAGTTAGCTTCAACATCATAAAGATACCCTGTATCTATGTAAGCACCAGGTAATGTAGGCATCGCACTGTTACCTATGATCCTACTCTGTCCTGGTATCTCTGGGTTTGCTTGGAGTGATCCATGCATTGCCACTGGTATATTATTTGCCCAGACATATGTGTATGGATATCCAGGGTCAGGCACGTTGTCCTCACTCCATGTCTCAGACAGTTTACTACCACACTCCCACTCAAACTCTTGTCTGTTGGTAGGATTAAATGAGAATGCAAATCCTTCTATCTCTCCACCCTCTTTAGTAATTGGGTTGAGTGTTGGGTTACCTGTTTGTTTTGCTATCACACTGTCATGTGACTGAGTGCCTAGCATTATTTTAAATGCACCCTCAAACATAGTAGTATCAATAGCATAAAGAGATGCCTCCAGTGCTATGTCACCTGTGACTGCACCTGTATCGATACTTACTACCTCAAAGGTTAACTCATCAGTTGGTTCTAAAGTAATGTCCTGATCGTATAAGTCTCTACCTATTGCGGGCCAATACTGTGCTTCAAATTGCTTAGTAAATACATCTACTCCATTCTTCTTCATCCTAAGAGTAAACTTCATGCAAGCACCATAGATGCCACCATTAATACCACCCATAGATACAAACCTAAAGGTACCACCGACTGCTGCTGCAATAGTCTGGTTGGTATTTAATTTGACTGAGTATTCACCATTACATGTGCCACACTCCCACTCAACATCATTACCTACCACGTTAGGGACTTTGTTACCGCAGTCCATGCGTCTCATAACTACATCTTTAAAGCTGGCCTTGAGTATTCTAGCGTCGCATTTTACTGAAGGGTCTATCTTTCTCATCACCTTCTCAGGTGCTGCTCCTGCATAGAGATAGCATTGGATACCCTCGTAAGTATACCCACCATAGGTCCACCCAAGTCTATGCCAGAATCTTAGGTCATCATAGTCATCGTCACCTGCTATCAAGTCCTCCCAGAATTGATTGTTTTTACCCTGCCACTTAGTCTGATCCTTCTTCATAGGATTCCATTCTCTGTCAGAGAATAGACAGTAGTTATTCTGTGCTGTAGTGATACCTACTGCACTAAAACCACCAGTGTAAGGAGCATTAAGTGGAGTGAATGTTAACTCCTGCATAATGCTGAGTGAATTCTGGCCACCACCATTAGGGATGAGGAAAAATCCCATCGTCCCTCCAGCATACTCGTTGAGTTTTAGGCTGGTCATCCATGCATTGTATAGGTTGGTACCATTCCTAGCACTCGTTACAATGACACGTCCATACTTAGGACCAGTCTCATCTGCTAGGTAGAAACCAATTGCGTTATCATATCCTGCTGATCCTTTCTCAACATCCATTGAGATGTTAAGGTCTGCCTTAGATTCTATAGGTATACGGTATGCCCAACGCTTAGGTATCTTCTGAGGGTTACCACCTACTATCTCACCATCAATAGTATACTTGTGGTCGAAAGGATTACTGCTATGGAATCTATGTAATGCTTCTGCTTGCTCATCAGCATGTAGATAACTATTCATTGCAGCAGCAGTTGGGAAGACATGTCCTAGTACCTCACCACCTGCCATACCAGAAGCATTCATCGATGCTCTCTCACCAGCACCTTTACTGTCAGGCTCACCAGGATTAGTAGTTAAGAATGTATCCTGCTTGACTGTTGAATAGAATCTAAACAGTGGGACAGTTACATTTGCTATAGGTTGTGCAAGAATATAGAATGCTGGTTTAGCATTAGTTAAAGTGTATCCTGACTTGGCACCTTGAGGATCGTATGCATGGTCAGCACCTATGTTAGTAGATACAATACTAAAGTTAGCATTACAATCACTACCATGAGTATCCTTCATGCATATTCTGGTGTTGTTATCAACAATAGTAAACCCACCAGAGTTACCATTCATAGTAATAGATATGGTACCAGGACCACTGATAGCAAGTGTCTGAATCTCTTCACCAGATCTACCAGTCCTTGTCCACTGCTTACCTCCCATCTGGATGTTATCAATAGCAACACCATGTGTGTTGGGGTTATCATTCCACTGTAGTTTGAGGACCGCAACACCAGTGCCACTACCAGTAGCAATTAGATTACCTGATCCATCAAACGATGTCTGTATAGTGCCACTAGATAATGATGACTCATAGATTGGTATCCTATCTGGGAAACAATTCTCTACACATACCTCAGTTTGGTTACCACTCCATCCATTAGGCCAGTAAGCATCACAGTTTGCCTTGGGTGGTTGCCATGCACCACCAAGGTAAGGTCTAAACAGACAGTCTAATGCATTTCTAACACAAGTTTTGAATGGATCACCAGCTAATCCCTTATCTATATCACAGTAATATTTCTCACCAGTTTCTATATGCTCCCACCATCCTGGTGCAGGGAATCCTGGTAAACTAAAATCTTTTAATGGTCTGAGTAACTTGAGTGATAATAACTTTCTAACCTTCTCACATTGATCTTCAGGACCAGTCTTAACAATAATATATGGATCACCCATAACAGGTGGGTGAAGAGTCAACTTCATTGGTGGCAACCAACCAAACTCCTTGTGCATCCACGGTCCCCAAGGTGGTAGCTCCCAATCCAAACCATAGTCAGGTAACTCAGGTGGATCTATTAGATCTGGGATACCTGGCGGTGTCTTATAACATCTGTCAACTATCCTTCGTATAACATCACCAGGTTTAGGATCTGGTACCACAACAGGTGGTGGTGCTACTGGCAGTGGATTCTGCTCGTCTAATACGTTAGGTAGGTTGTATACTGGGACACTATAACATCTCCCAACTATATTTCTTATTGCTTCACCAGGATTCAGAGGAGGTATAACATTACCTGATGCTCCAGCAGTAGGTACATTAGGATTCAACTGGTCTAATGGATTAGATGCCAGTATCCCACTCGGTGTTGAGTAACACCTCTCTACTATATCTCTGATGGTCTCGCCAGCCATGTATTACATACACCTACACCTTATTTAGTGAGGGTTATAAAGTCCCAAATAATATACGAATGCACAAACAGTGACAATCATAAGGAGTCCAATAAAATAAATCATAATCACCAGTTGTTTCTTAGTAGTGCTTTAAAGTCTTGCTGTGTTTCCATGTTGCAGTAAGTAGCAAGGACAGATAGGAAACTAAAGTAACTGTAGTTGTAAGCAGTCCCTTGTACCCTATGTCTCCAGTTACCTCCTCTCGCATCCTCTAGTATATTATTCCATGTAGCAGTGGGTTTCCAAAGACCCTTAGCATAGTCCCAGAATGGTGTGTCATACTTAGACCCATGTGCATAATGATAGAGAAGAAAGTTTGCATTCTCTTGGATGTCTCGTTGATTATCATCAACCATCTCTTGTAGGTTAGCACCCTGCATGACATACCGCAAGGTTCTTTCTATCCATACCATGTATCCTGTTATACTTGTTGCCTCCATTGGTTCAATGAAGAAGTATTTGTTTCCATTCAAAAAGATCCTACCCTCCATGACAGGTCTCTTTGCCATGTAGTTATGGAATGATCTCCAACCAGTTATCTTTGCTTCACCAAACTGCTCTTGGAAATTCTCTAGTGCCTCATTATCAGATGTAATCTCACTATTGAATAGGTATCCCATTGAAGTCCTACTCTGTAGAGGGATAACAAAACACCAACCATCTTTAGTAGCAACAGTATCAGTTGTGCAATAGACTCTACTATATGGATCAGTTTCGGCCAATAGTACTCTGTTGAGGGGATTTTCCAGCTCAATGTAAGAGTCTATCGATTGACTTGAGCACTCTCTTCCACTGAAGGGTGACCCTCCACAATCATAGATGAAGTCAGCATCAATATTATATCCTACCTTCTTAGGGATGCAGTTAAAGTATTGTGACATGTCATCACAAAACATCTTAGGATCAAAGTGCATCGCCACTCTGTTAATACCGAAGTCATGGAACCAATCCTTGCCGCCCCATCCTTCGTAATTTATACCTGTCTTGACTGTCTGATCCCACTTAGCATCTCTCCAGTTGCAATGCAACAGTGGACCTATTGAAGACCAAGACTCAGGGTTACTTGTTTCAAACTGTGTAATAAGATCTAATAGATTAGGCCACGACCCTGATCCTACAGGTTCAATAGGTGCATCAGGGTCATAGTAAATATCAATCTCTGTAGCAGGGTAGTGTGCCTTCCATGCCATTGCAGTAAGGATACCTGCTAATCCTTTACCAATGATAGCGACTTTCATAAAAAAAGAGGGTCGTTAGACCCCCTTAGTATAGCATATGATATTGATTTAGCCAATAGCAGGTGCTAGTAGTGCAACTTCTGTTACCTCAGCAGCAGCGAGATCAAGTGGGAAGTTGTGAGCATTACGCTCGTGCATTACTTCCATACCTAAGTTTGCTCTGTTGAGAACGTCTGCCCACGTTGGAACTACCTTACCAGAACTATCAATGATAGATTGGTTGAAGTTAAATCCATTCAGGTTGAATGCCATCGTGCAGATACCCATACTAGTCAACCAGATACACACCACAGGGAATGTACCAAGGAAGAAGTGAAGACTTCGACTGTTGTTGAACGATGCATACTGGAAGATCAAACGACCAAAGTATCCATGTGCAGCAACGATGTTGTAGGTCTCTTCTTCTTGACCAAATTTGTAACCGTAGTTTTGAGATTCATTATCCGTAGTCTCACGAATAATTGAAGATGTAACCAATGAGCCATGCATAGCAGCAAACAAAGCACCACCAAACATACCCGCCACACCTGCCATGTGGAATGGATGCATGAGGATATTATGTTCCGCCTGGAAGACAAACATAAAGTTGAACGTGCCTGAAATACCCAGAGGCATACCGTCACTGAATGATCCTTGTCCGAAAGGATAGACCAAGAAGACAGCAAAGGCCGCTGATACTGGTGCGGAGTAAGCAACACAGATCCAAGGGCGCATACCCAAACGATACGATAACTCCCACTGTCTACCCATGTAAGCAGAGATTCCAATAAGGAAGTGGAAGATTACTAACTGATATGGACCTCCATTATACAACCACTCATCTAGAGTAGCAGCTTCCCAGATGGGATAGAAGTGTAATCCAATAGCGTTAGAAGATGGAACGACAGCACCAGAGATGATGTTGTTACCATACATGAGTGAACCAGCAACTGGCTCACGGATCCCATCGATATCGACAGGAGGAGCAGCAATAAATGCAACTATGAAACAAGTAGTAGCAGCAAGTAAACATGGAATCATTAAGACTCCGAACCAACCAACATATATTCTGTTGTCAGTTGATGTTACCCACTCACAAAACTCGCTCCAATTTTGCAATGGTGACTGCTCTCTTCTTTGAAGAGTTGTCATCGAAATTAAGAGTGCGATTTGTACTTGTATGAAAAGACATTATGACCCCTTGGTCTTGGTTTGGGGGATGTAAGAGTGGATATCCTCCTTACTGGAGGCCCAACCACCATGCGGGGGGACTTATTGACAATGCCCTTGCTCATATTATATATGAAGTTTTATAACTTGTCAACCAGGTTTACTCTCTTGCCATTCTTCAGATCCACCACCCTTCCAAGGGGAGTGCTTCTCTACTGCCAATCTATACATTTTTTCATGCATCGTTATATTCTCGGCCACTTCTTCTTCTGGTCGAGGATTTTCATGGGAATTATCAGTTGCCATAGGCCATGTGTCATAGGGGTGGGGTACATCATCAAACCACTCATCGAGTGGTAGTCTGTGTAATGGTTTCATCCTTTGTAGTCGTGAAAGTCTAGTTTTAATACAGGTTCATCATCAAATAGAATGTCACCTGATTCTTGTGAGGTAGACCATTCCTCATCATCTAGTGGGGATTCCCAAGGTTCTCTTTCAGTCATCGTTTTAATAGTGCTGGTACATCTCCATCATCATCGTCATCCTTCTTCTCATCCCAAGGATCATCTATCAATGGTCCATTATATATTCTCTCGTCTAATGACTTGAGTAATGGATCTTTAGGCACAGGTTTGTTAAAGTTTACCACTAGTAACTCATCACCGTGCTTAACCTCTGCCATCTCAGGGTGCATGGGTTTAGTAACCTGTCTTACCTTCTCCTCAACAACAGGCTTTGCCTCCTCTGTCTTCCATCCTTGACTCATGAGTCTGAATGCTTGATAGAATAGGTAACCAGTTATTACTAGGTAAAGGATATACATTACTTTTTATTCGAGACCCACTTGCCATTGACTAACTTCTTAACCTCACCTTTCCTGAGTCCTGTGCCCTTTGCTTTCTTAACAAACTCTTTATAGGTGGGGCTGTCTTTTGAATGCCCAGTCTTCTTACTACCGTGCATCATACGATCCTTACGATACTTTAACTCTGCTTCCTTTTCAGCAGACTTCTTCCTCTCTTTCTCATTGTCCCATCCATCTCCATACTTTTCCCACAACCAAGGTTTAAACCTGGCCTGTTTGTCAAAAATTTCTGGGAGTAAATTCATGAGAAGATAGTATCTTTGAGGTATTTATACATTGTAGGTAGAGACTCAGCTAACTTCTTCCTCTTTTTATAGAGGTGCTCCCACCCATCTACCTTACTAGAGGGGACTGGTGGGTAATCAAAGTACTGATATGACCTCTTCCTGACACTAGTATACCCTGCTCCACCCAAAATGTAAAGGATGGGGTGTGCCTCATGTTGAACTGGATCACCCCCTACCATATGAAACTGGACTAGATCATGAGCACCTTCGATATTATACTTTGTATCCTGTGTTACATGCTTCCAGAATGGTGTGTCTGTCCTACGTGAATAATAATAGTGTGCTTCAACAAATTCTTTCCACCCATCACAATGCTCATTCATATTGTGATTGAATCTATCTCTCATAAACCGATTGATACCAGGCTCCTCTCTTAAACTATCAACAAGAGCAAGGATACCATGATGTGCTGAGAATAATGAGGTAGATTCTAATGGTTCAATGAAACTATATGACAGTCCAATCATCACACAGTTACCTACCCATGCTTCCTTCTGTCTACCATTCCTAAACTTAATTACTTTACCGTCACCAAACTCTTCCTTCGCTTCCTCTTCAGTCTGAAACTTACTAGAGAATACATATCCCTCTGAAATATATTCCCACGTTGGTATAGTCCACTGCCATCCACTACTCATACCCTTTGCGTTGGTGTATGGTACCATCTCCTTATCTTTATCAATATAATCTCTCTTCCTTACGATAGCAGTGTCAGTTGGAATAGATTCAAATGGTACCCAAGTAGTCAGAGCACCACCTAGTGTAGATGTTTGCCCAGTACAGTCGAGATAGAGATCTGCATCAATCGACGGTGCCCTGAGATCGTACGGTCCTCTTTCCAAAAAGACACCTGATATTCCTCCTTGTCCATAACTAACCGAGTTAACCTTACTATCAAGAACTCTAACGTTACTACAAGAAGTTTCTTGTAGGTAGGTAGAGAACTTACTTCCGTCGATGTGAAACGATCTGTCTTTAGAAATATCATAGGGAATAAGTAATGAATTATTCAATGGCATCTTCTTCTCTTCTGCCACCGTTACAAATGGCATGAAGACATCAGCAAATGGTGGTGGATTATATCCATATGCTTTTGCTACCATCCAGTCATGGAATGTAGCATCAGTTAGATTCAAAGCAGGTGCTTGACCATTAGGATAATGGAAGACATGATCTATCTCAGTAAAGTTTTCAAACCTACTACTAGATTTGTAGGTTGCTCTAGCAGCAGTAAGGAATGTCTTGTCATCTATACCCATATACTTCAGGTATTGATTGATGTGTGGTGTTGTAGACTCACCCACCCCAATAGGATCACCACCTTTTACTACGGTGATGTCATAATCTGGGAATGTTTTAGCGAGTGCTGCTGCTGCCATCCATGCAGCAGTCCCACCACCTACGATAACTATCTTCATCTATCAAACCTTATATTAAATGATATGCTAATGCGTGTATGCTCTGTGACATTGGTACGTATACCATGCATTAAGTAACCAGGGAATAGTATTAACTTACCTTGCTTTGGTGGCATTGAAATAGTATGTGGTTGATTAGACCAGATACTAGTGGTCGATGCTAAGTTAGGTGTCTGGAAAAATAAATCTCCATCATCTCCTGTAGTCTTGTAATAGTATACACCACTTAGATCTGAATGTCCATGATGATGTGCATGAGCATAGTGTCCTGGCTCTAGTCTTGCCATCCAAGATGCTTGTTGATACCATCCCTCATTGCCAGTGTAATTCCATATGTGATTCCTTAATTCCTTTGTGAAACTAGGAGGTAATATCTTCTCTTGAAAATTTGGATCAGATATAAGATGAGTATCCCATAGGTTATGCCACTTGATACCCCTCTCTATCTCTGCAAACTCCTCTTGTATGGTGGCATAACTTGACACCTCACCTTCGTATATCTTAGTAGGAAATATATCTTTGATCATAATTTAATAGTGGTATCAACTCCGATGTTTCCTGAGACACTTACCCTCTCCTCTTCACAGTTATAGAAAGGATATACTATATGATTTAGTTTACTTGGGAAGAATAACATCACACCCTCTGCTCTCTG
>Ga0115011_10000268_pt1 | contig 46599 bp, 27 predicted proteins | sample TroAtlMetagenome_2_FD_88705 | JGI IMG/M metagenome (GOLD analysis project Ga0115011, IMG submission 88705) | Marine eukaryotic phytoplankton communities from Atlantic Ocean - Tropical Atlantic ANT8 Metagenome | ecosystem: Environmental > Aquatic > Marine > Oceanic | place: Tropical Atlantic... | reverse complement strand
TTAACGCAACCTGCACAACAAAAATCACAATACTTGGAGGAATCCCTACATTTTGGTCTATAATCCCTCCACTTCCTTCTGGATTGTTCTTACTTACGAATGGTCAAATTGAGGGAATTCCATCTCATCCAGGATATTCTAATCATACAATTATCGCATCAAATTCAGGAGGTTATATTAGCAAAAATATTTCAATTCACATTATCGACCAAAAAATCATCGACATAGAATATAATTTCAAAGAAAAATCCCTCATCATCGGCCATGAAGTTGAATTTAATCCACAAATAATTGGAGAAAATCCTACAGTTTGGAGTTCAAAACCGGAATTACCCAAAGGCTTATTTATTTCTGAAATAGGAAAAATTTTTGGAACTCCAATTTCAATTCAGGGGTTCGAAACTTATCAAATTCAAGGATCAAACTCTGCAGGAATGGTATCTACAAATATTTCATTCGAAATCATCGATATTAGAGTAACAAACATATGGTTTGGAAATTCTCAATTCTCATTCGAATTAAATGAAAATATCCAACCTATTTTCCCTACATGGGAGGGCGGAAATCCAATATCTTGGGAAATATACCCATCACTACCACTCGGCCTGTCCTTAGATTATCAAAATGGAATTATTTCTGGCAAACCATCCATTCCATCAAATTTAGTAAATTATACTATTTGGGCGAATAATTCAGGAGGCTCAACATCGGCCCAATTTTTGCTGGATGTGATGGACTACTCACTTTCACTCTCATGGCCCACAGATGAAATTGCCATAGAGTCCAACATTTCCTTTTCACTGGAATCAAATTATTCTGCCCCGAATGGAAGCAGTTGGGGAATTTCACCATCTTTACCTCTTGGATTAAGCCTATTAGAGAATGGAACAATAATAGGTACTCCAATTGAACGCTCCGATTGGACGGAATATTTTGTTTGGATCAATATATCCGGTTCATCAGTGAATAGTAGCTTTTGGTTAGCAGTTCACGATTTGGAAGCCGATCAATCCGAAATAATCAGAGGAATGGGAATAACTAATTGGAATGGACTCCCATCAACAATTTTACCAGTCGGCGAATGGTCTTTCCCAGTTGGAATATCTTCAGAATCCGATGGAAAAAATGGAAATCCAGTAATTTCAGCCAGTCATGTTGGCAGGGGTAAAATGTTAGGATATGGCCATGAAAGCTGGATTACGGGTGGGAACACAAACCAAGAATTAACATTTTCATTACAAGCAGTAGAATGGGTTTGTGGCAAAGAAGCTAATATTGGCATTTCGTATGGTTCTGGATTATCTCATTACAAAGAGGACTTGGAAAATGAAGGGCATAATGTACAATCATCATTATCTCTCGAGGATCTATCAGAAGTAGATTGTTTAATTGATGAGTTTTGGAATGGTCATGATGCAAGAGATAATTTACTAATTGAAGAATTTCTGATTTCTGGAGGTGGATTAATAATGGGCGGCCATTCTTGGTATTGGTCATATTCAAACGATGACTTATCAAATAACTATCCAGGTAATAAAATTGCTCAAACTACAGGGCTATTTGTTTCAAACTCCATTGGTGGAAATCAAATAGATATGTCCAATATACCACATCCATTGAATTCTCCAAAAATAGCTATTCAAGCATTACATAACGATATATTAAATATTCAAGAATTAACAGATATAGAATCTAAGATTGCAGACTCAACTATTTCTCTATGTACGGATGTAATTTCACTGGATTTTCATAACTTCTGGGATCCACTTAGAGAATTAGTAAATATTTCAGGATGGACAATAATCGAATATGGTTCTCTGTATGAAAATGTAGGTCATAATTTTGGAGATGATTCAGTAGCGGACTCTATTTTGAGGATAGAATCCGCACTAACTCAGAAACTACCTGCAGACGAATTAACTCCTCACCCCAGCCATAGCGAGTTTCCTGGCGAAGTTCCTACAAACTCAACTAGAATTTCAAGAACTATTACCGTTGATGGAAATCAAAGTGGATTAGATAGCAATTTTGGATATTCTAATCCTCGTTCAGATATTCGTATTTCTACAGGACTTTATGCAGCACCAGGTGATATAGTTACCATTACCGTCCAATCCGAAATTGCCAACTCTGGAGTCAAAATTCTAATTGGCGCTCATACGGATATTCTTTGGCACAAGGAGCAAATACATCGCCATCCAGTAATTAGTAGATCATGGATAGTAGATAACGTTTCTACTGAAGTAGGAAATGCATTTGGAGGTCAGATATACATCGCCATACCAGCAGGATCTACAATGGGAATATTTGATGTCACAATTTCCAATGCCATCAAATCTCCTACTTATTTCCTTGGTCAAACAGATATTTTTCAGTGGTTAAATCAATACAGATACGATCCAGCTCCTTGGGCTGAAATAGGTAGCGATTTATTCATACTGACAGTCCCAAGTCATGAAATCAGAAATCTCGAAAATCCCGACGAATTGATGGAATGGTGGAATCAAGCTTTGTCTATGGAACATGAGCTTTATGGCTTTCAACCATGGCCTCGCGTTGAACGCGCAGTTTTTGATGTTCAAATTTCAGCGGGATGGATGCATTCTGGTTATCCATTTATGGCCCACGATTTAAGTGTCCCTGACGTAATCAATTTTACATTCATGAGTGAGAATGGCGATTGGGGAATGTTTCATGAACTGGGCCATAACCATCAATGGATGCCATCTACTCTTCCAGGGACTGTTGAAACGGGATGTAACTTTGCTAGTGTTTATCTGATGGAAGAATTAGTGGGATTGACTGGACACGGAGCTCTAGAAATTAGTCAGAGAGAATCTAGAACAAGAGAATATTTCGATGACGGTTCAAATCTTTCTAACTGGTCAGTTTGGGTTGCACTAGAGACTTTTTTACTAATCAAAGAAAGATGGGGGTGGACTCCAATAACTAATTCTTTAGAGTCCTATTATGATATGCCCGAAGATCAAATACCATCTACTGATATCGAAGAATATAATACATGGGTGATTCAGATATCAAATATGACAGGTTTTAATTTAGCTCCCTATCACCAAGCATGGGGATTCCCAATTACTGAATCAACCTATGAGGTACTCGAAGATTTACCTGTTTGGGTTGATGATCCTTTAAGGGGGACTTATTATGAATACGAAAGTATACTTAGAAATCTAAGTTCTCCAGCGATATCTTCTCCTAACTCAGCCACGGTTTATTGGGAGACTTATGATAATGGGACAAATACCTCTCTAACTATATTCTATGGTAAAAATGATGGCGGAAATAATGAGTTAGCATGGGAAAATAGTCAATTTATAGGGTCAACATATGTAGGAGATCATGCAGCAACTCTGTCAGGATTAGATTGCTGTGGGACTACATATTATGCGAGAATTTATTCTTCAAACGAAAATAGCGAGAGCTGGTTTGGCCCAATTTCTTGGACTACTGACTATCTCCCAGATTGAACCTTAATTAAATTTTCAAATGAGATTCTCCATCTATTCTTCTCATGTAGGTAAGCTAGGGGTATCCAAAGTATAGTGTGCCCTATTGTAAGAATAAATGCAGGTATTACATCCAGTCTCGGCATATCTTTTACTAATATCGCTACAATTCCTAATATTGCAAAATGACACACATATATCGTTAATGACAATCTACCAGCTGGCTCAATAATACCAATCTTTTCACCAAAACGAGGCTCTCCCCCATTTATTTCATCACCTTCTAAAATTCTTATCAATAGTACTACAATGGTCCCTGAAACTATCAAGAAAGGCATACTAGCTGGAAAAAAAGTCAACACTGCATCGCCATTAGTAAGTGCCCATACTTTCTCATTGATTATGGAATAAAGAATTGTGGAGACTATTGCCAAAATCCCAAAGAAAATTGCCCTATCTCTAGTTTTAGGAAAATTAGACAAATCTAAAATTATAGTTCCAAGAATCGAGTAAAATAACCAAGGAAAAACTGGATATGTGCCATTCCAAAGTAGCCTTTCAACCCAAATTAGAAAATTTTCTGCAGAAACTCTTTGGAACCAACCGAGTGAATCGTTAGACAATTCTCCAATAAACACGGGCGAAAATGCAAAAATAATAGCCAAAAAAGCCCTACTTGAAAATGACAATCTTACAATAATTGGAGCTAAAATAGCTGATATTGCCAGTAGGGTAAGTACGCCCGGGGTGTGCCATTCAAATCTCCCTCCTCTATTCACATTAAGTAACAAATTAACTAGCAATTGACTTAATGTAAGAATTACAACCCGCGGAATAATCCAATTAAACCAGTCCCTTGCAGAATAATCCATTTCTACCTTATTCTTTGCACTATTATACATCACCCAACCAGAAATTGTGACAAACATCGGCGCAGCCATGCCACCAAATGCAGCCGCAATAAATGCTGCTGGGTGACCTACTGTAATCCCCTTTGGTGGAATTATAGCTGCGGTATGGACTTCTACCATACATAGGACAGCAATAGCTTTCATTCTGTCAATATGTTTCAGTCTCACTTTTACGACCAAAAACTCTACAATAGTAAAATTTACTGTCTATAGGTCATTCTGATTCTATATCAGAACCAAAACCACTTTCTATGTGATCTTCTTCCGATATTCCACTTCTTTTCATAATCACTCCGTAAAGTAATCCCCCTATTCCTAAAACATAGAAAACTAGTGTAACAATTGAAATTATAGTCAAAGACCCTCCAACGCTACCACCAAAAGAAACCCATCCCATCGGACCTAGATTATCGGTCACTGCAGCTCTAAAGTCCGATGCTTGATCATCACTAATTTCCGTGAAAGTATGAATTTCAAAAACCGGCACTACATCTTCACCATTAGTAAAATCTGGATTTATCGCACCAACTCCTCTTGTATCTAGATAAAATGTCACCTTTACATCTCCATACATTATAGCCGTTGATATCGGCTCCACTTTCAAGTCTAAATCAGCCCCCAAATAGACCGGCAATGCTCCAGGGATGGCATCAACAAATGTTTGAGAGCCAATTAATTTCCCCTGAATTTGATTGCTTGCAGGATCTAGATTTATTGTGTGTTGAATCATATCTATATTCTTATATGTCGTATCTCCAACCACATCAGATTTTGCGATTGCATAGCCAATTAGGTTCAAATCGAATGATTCATCCGGATTTTCTACATACGAACCAACAGTTCCTTCCAAACTAGTAAGGGTATTTCCAACGTGATTAGATAATAAATTCATGGTCGCAGCTTCCCTATGAGGAGCTCTCCAAGTCAAGAATTCTGTAATTCCGTAAATCTCACCGGGAGAACAAGCATATAATCCAGCCGTTTCATTATCGATGTCAAGAATTCCGTCCCCATCTAAATCTTCATTCTCTCCAAGAATTCCATCTCCATCTAAATCTTCATTGACCATTTCCGCCAAACTATTATTTTCATCCAACTTGAAATCACAAAAACCATCTCCATCCGAATTAATGTATCCTTGTGCTAATTGCTCTCCTACGTTATTTCCTCCAGTACTCATTACATACACCGATCTATCTCCAGTAGTAATTCCACCGGATCCAAAATAAGTATCGTTAGTTTCTAATTTCACCCAAGGGAAGAAACCAAAGGCCACATTTACTGCATCACTCCAACCATATAGCCAATTACTGACAGGTTGAGTAGTGTAGGCGGTATTGCCATTACTCTGAAATGTAAGCAGTGCAGGCATGACTATTTCGAAGTAGAAATTTTTCATCCAATCTCTTAATGCCTTAGCTTCATCATTAGAAATGCCATAAATGGATGATACCTTTTCATCATCCCAAATTTCTTGGTTACCTTCATCATCAGGAAGGGAGTTGCCAGATAATTCACCATACATAAATGATGCAGCAAAACTACTTTTAATACCGACTTGTGGGTCATTAAGAATAAAATTTGCTTTCTGGGCATTGATGTTGGACATTCCAGCAAAGTCAGCCCTATTTAGTCCAATATCAATATAACCACCAGTCAATGGATCGGATCCACCAAATGCTAAGTGCCACCAGTCATTAGCAGTTATATCATTTACTTGGCCTGCTAATATGCCTTCGAACTCATAAGCAGGTACTGTCAAGACTTCCGTTCCAAACCAACCTTCTACATATGACGCAATCTTGAATACTTTCGAAAAATCTAGACTATAGTTTTCCATAGCCGGAAATAAACTGCCTGACTGTAGGGGTATCAATAAACCTAGAACTAAACCAGGAATAGCAATCCCACTGACATCAAATGTTGTCAATAATCCTATACTTTCGTTAAAAAGTAGATTCATTAGTTTATCATCACCATTTGGCAAATTTCCACTTATATCTGCCAGCGTCAGTTCTTGAAACCTTTCTGCCAAATCCTCTGTTTGATTTGTAACCTCTACTCCGCCACCAAAACTCGAGAATGAAGAATTCGCTAAATCATACAATATCCAATCTAAATATTCCGCATATTGTCCAGAATATCCATACAAATTTGATCTTTGTCCTGTTACTGAGCTACTCGGCTCCCCCATGCTAGTGAATAAATATGAGCCAATTTCACAGGTTATTGCAATACAAACACCATTAGAATCAATTTTATTATATAAAACAGGTTTTATTGCATTTGAGTATTCTAATCCGGAGAAATCAATTCCTGTTTGATTATCCGTAATCGCACCAAAACTATCAAAATTAGAAAAAGACTCTGCATCATATAAATTTCCAAATCCTTCTGAAAAACGTGTAGCTAATACTGCCTTCTCTGCTTCTCCATTACCGAACTTACCACCGCCTTCGGATCGCATTAATGCATCTAATGACGCCCCTGCTCGACTGCTAGGTACCCTATTTTCTAAGTCAAAACGAATCATTTCCATAGTAAACATTCCCTTAGCAAAAATTTCTCCATATTCTATTCCTGTATTCATTCCTCCTATTCTTTGAGTGTTCCAAAGAATATTTACTTGTGTAATATTGGTATTTCCTGAAACAGAGTTAATTGATTCACCTTGTTCATTAGTCCATGTACAATTTTCACACCATTCGAAAACATCATACTCAGAATAAGTAATAGTCTCTAAATCATAATCAAAATCAAGTATTTCTCTTGTAGTCGTAACTTCATAAATGAAAGGCCCCATCATTTCATGTATTGGGTCGCTTCCCTCTAATACTTCTTCCAAATTCGTAATTGAATTCGCAAAGTAAGTTCTTTCCGAAGTAGAAACCAACCAATCATCATCATAATCTACACTATAATTCTGATTTCCATTTTCATCTAATCCATCATTTCCTCCAAGAACTTGCTCATTTACTCCGTTTTCTATCTGCGAGTCAACAAACCCAGTTACTGCTAAACCAATGTTTACTAAAAGCAATAATGAGCCTATTCCTATCGCAAGATTCGCTTTCCTGTCCACTATTTCACCCGTCGCCCCCAGCGGGTACACAAAATAAGCCTTACACTTGATGCCAATGTCTCTGTCCACTTTGTTTTTATGTTGTTTTTAGATAACTTCATTTCATCTTACACTAGGGCAGACACTGGGACCCGTAGCTCAGTTGGTTAGAGCGCTCGGCTCATAACCGAGTGGTCACCGGTTCAAATCCGGTCGGGTCCACCATCCAAGTTTACTACAAATTTGACATATTTTGGGTCCAACTTGGGCGAAGCCTAAAATACGTTCTTTGAGCACCATTTTTCGATGGCGACGCAAATTAGAGTTCCTTTGATGATTCTATCGGTCTATTTTCTCAGCTTATGGGCGGGTGTTGCGGCCGTTCAGGCACAGACTTCTCCCGACGTTTCGCTGAGTTGTGATCAACCACAACCAATCGAAGTTTATCCAGGTGCTACTCGTAACACAATCATTTATTGCAGGTTAAATAATCCCACTGCTGCATCAGAGAAGGTTGAACTCTCTTATCAATCAGGAATCATAGATGTAGCTGGACCAGGATCGGTCACGGTTCCAGCAGGAGAAACCTCTTTTCAAGTATCGGCACGTGCAAAATTAAGAGAACCAGAAGGCCAACAAGTAGTCACAATAACTGCTACAGTATCTCAATGGGGCGGAGCTCCTGTTTCCGGAATAGGTTCTGTCACCGAAGCTAGAGTGATGACAGTTTTCAAACAATTTAGCAGATTAAGAGTTGGATCTGAGCTAGCATTCATACAATTGAGGCCTAAAGTTGACTACACATTAGTTTTCGATGTATACAATGATGGTAATGCTAGAGATAAATTCAATGTAGAAATTTCAAATTATGATGAGTTAAATGATGAAGGTTTTCAGTTAAGTTTGCCGCTTGTATCTCAAGAAATCGACTCCTTGGCTCCACCAGAGAAATTTAGAGTTCAGATGAGAACTCCCAAGAATCAGGGTTGGACTGATAAGTATCACTCTTTATCTTTCAAGGCCACTTCAGAATATTCTGTAAGAACAGAAGGAATAGCTAATTATCAGCTTCAAATTATGACCATCTACATTAGAGGAATCTATCTGCCAGGATTTGAGTTGATTGGTACTATGATGATGGCTGCAATAGCTGGAGCAGCAATTTCTAAAAATCATATCAAAAAAGACGAATTTGAAATAGATGAAGAAGGAAATTTTGTAGTTCCCGATAATCGTATATTTTGATATCAGCGGTTTTCATAATACTTGTCGCCAACGGGTTGATAACCTATCATCAGCACAGAATAGTTATGAGTGAAGGTGGGTTATTAGGCAAAGCAATTGAAATTCAGTCCAATGAAAACAATGGTCAGGCCCTTGAAGCAGAATTAAGTTCTAAAAATAAAAGTCCAAAATTACCTACTCTGGGAAATTTAAGCATTCTCAATATAGGAATAGGTTTGGGGATAATTGGCCTAATACTTTCATGGGTATTTGCAGCACCAGCAATTCAAAGTAACTACTCCTTTTTGTCGTTAATACCAATTATTATTCTAGGCGGTTCTTTCTTCTATGTCTGGAATGCAATGGATGGGAAATTTATCCAAGTACTGGGCGTTTCATACTTGCTTCTAGCGGCTAGTCCTTTCATAGCAAGTAGTGTTTCTAATTCATCAATAACAATCGCAGAAAGTAATTTATCAGATGATTCTAAGGATATCGTTTTGAAAATTAGAAGTTCTGGTGGTTTTTTCTCTTCAGATGTTTCTTCTGCAGATGTAACGGTAAATTTTGATGGAAATGAAGTATATTCATCAACTAGAGATTTTTCCATAGACAGAGAAGACGGTTTTGGTAAATATGGGGAATTAACGCTAACTATATCGGATTTCTATCTTTCAAACCCAATTAATGACCTCAATTACAAAGTCACAATTACAACAGAAGATAGCTCAGATTCATTTACTCTAGAATCTTCGCATCTGATGAGAACTGTTACTGATGTGGATTCTGAGACTATTGGATATATGGGGACAGGTGGTGATTGTGACGAAGAAACATCGGACTGCGTTATAGGGGTCATTCTAACGTCATGGATCGGCCTAGAATCAATGACATCAAGGCCTGGTGGAATGCCATATGCAGATTTTAATGTAAATGCCATACTCAAAGAAGGAAACCAGGTCGCAATTGAATATCCCACAATAACAGTCAGCAATGGCTTAGCAAGTTGGGATGATTCTAATGATGTATATGGCTCCGGTAATGCATTCGTGGGAGATTATGGCTCCGAATTAAAATTAGATGGGAGCTCATCAGCCCCCGAGTTCGACCGTCTTTACTTCCCCCTCGATGATCTTACATCTTCAGGTGATTTCGGTTGTTATACCTTTGAAGTAATTGTTACACAAGGCGAGCTATGGAGTTCAGAAATCCTAAACTCTGTAACTTATTATCAGTATGAACAGACAGGGGAGTATAGTAATGCACCCGGTGAAGAAAAGCGATATTCCGAATCTTGGTCAGTAGCTAGCTCATGCTAGTTAATCATTAATACTAGATAGGAATTTAATCATTCTTTCAGTTTTTGGATTTTCAATAATTGAAGAAGGGCCAGACTCAGCAACCTCGCCATCATCCATATAAATGACACGATCAGCTACATCTCTCGCGAAATTAATTTCATGAGTCACTACAACCATAGTCATCCCTTCTTCAGCCAAACCCCTAATTGTTTCCAATACTGAACCTATGAGTTCAGGATCTAGTGCACTAGTTGGCTCATCAAACAACATTACTTCTGGTTTCATAGCCAATGCTCTAGCTATTGCTACTCTTTGTTTTTGCCCACCAGAGAGATTCCCAGGGTATGCTTCTATTCTATCTAGCATGTCCACTCTACTCAATACTTCTTTGGATCTTTGTTCCGCTTCTTCCTTAGTCATTTTTCTAACATGCCGTAGTCCTAGGGATACATTTTCTAGAACCTTAAGGTGGGCAAATAACTCAAATGACTGGAATACCATACCTATCCGTGATCTAACTTCATTAATGTCAGATGCAGGAGTGTTAATCTGTTCTCCCTTGAGTTTTATTTTTCCTTTAGTTGGTTCAATTAATCTGTTTATACACCTTAATACGGTAGATTTGCCACTACCAGAAGAGCCGATTATTGCCACAGATTCACCTTCCAAGACATCGAAAGAAATTCCCTTTACTGCATGGACCCCTCCAAAGTAGATTTTATGTAAGTTCGAAATACTTAGAATTTTATTATCCAATTTAAGCACCTCCAGAAATTCCCAATCCTGGTATTCTAGTCTTCTGTTCTATTCTTCTTAGAATAAGCGCCAAAGTCCAAGTCACAATGAAGTATGAAATCATAACTAATCCCCATGCCCAGAAAATTTGGAAGGTAATTGCGATAATCAATTTACCTTGCCTAGTCAATTCTGCATATCCAATTACCATTGCCAAAGATGAATTTAAGACTAAATTTACAACTTCATTACCTAAAGGTGGAATACAAATCCTAATTGCTTGGGGCATAATTATCAATCTCATTGTTTGAAAATAGTTCAATCCTATACTTCTACCAGCTTCCATCTGTCCAGAAGGAATAGCTGAAATTGCACCTCTGATGGTCTCACACTGATAAGCTCCAGAATTCAGCCCCAGTGCAAATATAGCACTGATATATGCTCTATCTGATAGTATTTCATCTCTGATAAAATTTACAAATGTTCCATCTACTTCTTCAATAAATTCTAACCCAATTCCCTGTACAATTTTTCCTAATTGCAATCCAAAATGAATAAACATAAACTGAACAATTAATGGAGTATTCCTAAAGAAATCTGTATACAAAGTAGCCAGAGAATTCAATGGTCTAAGTCCCCAGGGATTTAATGTGATTTTTCTATTGGTAGTTGGTATATTTACTTCCTTTATTGAAAAATCACCGTTACATGATATGAATATAATTCCGACAACGGTTAGTGCGATTCCAAAGATTATGGAAGCAAATTCTCTAGGGGCTCCAACAGGGACGAAGATATGCTCCCAACCATCCAAATTTAATGATTCTATGTCATCAAATGTCCCAAAAATGACATATAAACCATAAATTACTGCTATTATTCCAATAGATCTTATTGCATTAATATTTATTGGCTTGCTGGCTGCGGAATTTGCAGATTTATTTTTCAGAAAATCAATAGTTTTTCTTAATGGATTTTTTACATCAAAACCAATATTTATCAAAGATATTGCTATTTGCAGAATCATCCAAAAAGGAAGAATAATCCAACTCATTAATTGAAATCTATTAGTCTGAGCTATATCTTTCATGGATATTGGAGATGTCTTCAATATTGAGAGTAGAACTCCAATTGTGAATCCCATCATTATGCCAAAAACAACAATCTTTAATGTCGCAAAAAAACCATCAATTATCATCTCCTTGGAATAGTCTACAAATTGCCCAAAATCATTGAAATCTATCACTTGAAATCCTATAACTTCATTCTCTCCTGAATTTTCAGTTAATAGGATTGTACTATTGCTACCTATGACAATTCCATTGAAATTATCTAACATTGCAAAACTAGTAAAATTCGTTTCATTAGAAACTGGGAGAATTTGTGAACTCACAATATTCCCTCCATCTTTACTTATTGATAGATATCCATTAGGTCCACTTAGCAATAATTTGTTAGTAGATAATACTTCAATTGAATTTAATTCAACTCCTAGAGAAGTTGAACCATTTTGAGATTCAATTTCAATTAATTCCCATATAAAACCAACTTTGGTTTCTCCTGCCATAGCCGATTTTAGTATGCTACCATCATCAGTTATTGCATAGGCCCTGATGCGACTGTAAAATTCTACATCGATAATTTCCTTATTCTCAGCTCCCTCTGGAGCATCACGATATTCCCAATTAATACCACCATCTGTAGTGGCCAAAATTATTCCATCTTCTCCTGTTATTAAGCCATTTTCAGAGTCCATGAAAGAAATACTGAGTAGATTTCTACTATCACTAATTGATCTATTGGTCCAAATCAGACCATCATAATGCCAAATATCTCCACTAGGGCCAATGGTGAGAACCCCTCCATCTAGTTTAATCGCTACATCATTAATTATCCCAACATCTTCCCTAGAGATATCATTTACTACAAAATTCCCATTTTCATCAATATTTTCGATTATCAAAACTTCTCCTTCACTAGAAGAGACAACTATCTGTTCAGAATTAGTGTCAGAATTTTTAAAATTTGAATCCCCTATCGTCTGAAATTCCCAAGTCAATCCATTATCCCAACTAGTTCCAATAGTCCCGGAATCGCCTATCACCCATAGTCCACCATTACAACTTTCTGCCGAAGAAATATTGACATCAATCTCGGTGTTAATTTTATCCCATCCACTCTCATATTGCTGAGCTGAAGCGAAACTGGATAAAACTAGAATCGAGATTATCGTCAAAATTAATCCCAAAAAATTACGATTCGATTTGACGTTTTTTGCATTTATTATGCCATCGGCCATCACGGTAATCTAATGTTCCTTTAGCAGTCAGATTATAGAATTAGCCGAAGTATTATCGAAAAGTACCAATGCAAATGTTCATGGCCGTATTTTTTCTCACAACCCTATGAGCGAATTACTATACAGCGGAAAAGTAAAGCAAGTTTGGAGTACAGAAAATCCAGATATCATAGAATTTCGATATACCGACCAAATCTCTGTATTCGATCAAATTATTCCTAGTTTAATACCAAGAAAAGGAGAATCTCTAAATCGCTCTTCTTGTCATTGGTTTGATTTAGTAAAGAAAGCAGGAATTTGCGATACTCACATTATTGAGATGAACGCCCCAGATAGAGTATTGGCCAGGCGATTCGATGTTATCAGAGAGCCAGGTGCTATATCCAAACATGCAGAGAATGTTTTTGTTCCTTTAGAAGTAATTTGCCGTCATTATTTAGCAGGAACTGCATGGAGGAGATATCAAAGAGGAGAAGTATCAGCTTCAGATTTAGGGTTTGAAGAAGATGAAAATTTAGAAGAAGGAATTAAACTCCCAAGACCATTCCTAGAGGTCTCTACAAAATTTGAGAAATTCGATAGGAATCTAGATCGTCAAGAGGCATTAGAAATTTCTAATCTAGAGCCAGATGAATTAGATGGAATATTACAATTAGTTTTGAGAATTGATAAATTAATTCAAGATGAAGTATCGGAAAGAGGCTTAATCCATGTGGATGGCAAAAAAGAATTTGCTTTGGGAAAAAATAGAACTCCAGTCTTAATCGACTCATTTGGGACATTGGATGAAGACAGATGGTGGGATGCAGAATCTTATTCCGAAGGAAACATTGTCCAACTTTCTAAAGAAGCAGTCAGGCAACATTATATTGAAACTGGTCATCATCAGTCACTGCATAAGGCTCGAACATCAGGTACTGATGAGCCACCAATCCCTCCGCTCCCACAAAAAATTATTGATAGTACTGCAAATCTGTACTATTCTATGTTCGAGAGACTAACGGGACTTGAGTTTTAAATCATATTACTTCTATGAATGCCTTCTCATCAGAATTCCACAATTTCTTCTAATTGCCGATCGTAAAATAACCAGTAGATGCCTAGTGCAATCTAGTACTCCTCCATCTAAAGACTCGCCCGAATCTGTGCTCCACAAACCATTTTCTATTTGCTTCTTTAATTCTAAAATTTCATTATAATTGAGCCATCCCAGTAAATCAATTCCCGCTGATCCCGAACTAATTTCAGGATAGTCTCCATAGTAATCATCAAATCTTCTAGAAAGCAATTTCAATAAGTTATGAAACGATGACCCATCTTCTTCTTTTGTATATTTTAATAAATATTCTAGGGCATTTCCATTACTCGCAGGAAATCTTCCAATCCTATCTCTAGAAATTCCAGAATCTAGAGGTTTTGCAGCCCTATCTCCTTTCTGCCATTCAATCAATGAAACCAGAAGTATCGTCGCAGAGTCCAATGAAGGACCAATTCCTTCAATTAACTCAGGCATCCCTAAATCTTCGCCCACTAAATCAAGAAATTTTCTATGATTGCCTTCTTTGGAAAGTAGTATAGCAGGAATCAACTCTCCGGGATTTCTAATTATTGGGTCAAAAGTGTGAAATGGAGATGTGTTTCGATGTTTGACCATGAACCTCGGAAATTACTTCCCGTCTAGTAGTTTCCTAAGTCTAATATCAAATTCATCTTCCTCATGATTTTTCTCAGAGATCTCAAGTCTTTCTTCATCTCCTTCAATAAAATCATTATCTCCCTTATCCTGTTTTTCTTCTGAGATATCTTCAATGCCATCCCTTTCAGTAAGGTTCTTTCTTCCTTCAGAAATATTACCCAAAGCCAATTTAGTCATTTCTTTAATTTTTCTTCTTTCATCATTACTTTTCTTAATCCTAGAAGTCATGAAGTATATTGTACAAACAATAAGAGCCGAAGTTATAATCACAACTATATCTTCACTACTAGAATCCTCTATTGAGCCACCACTAAGTACTATTCTATATTCATTATCATTAGGAGTAGAGTCTATGTCCCAAGGAAAATTACAATATATTCTAACTATGGCTTCGGTTCCATCTTCTATATCTGGCCTATCGATCCTAGGTGTTGGAACGTAAACTGAAGTCATATCTATGGAATATTTAGATGAATGATCTCCTGCATTCAAAGAAATTTCACACTCAGCTTCATCCAGTAAGTTTTCATTAACTCTTTTTGTAAGAATTTTTATTTTTTGATTTTCTCCCTGGCCTTCTAATTCTAGGCCCACCAATCCGACATTCCATTCAGTATTTCTAACTTCAAATATTCTAGTAGTAATTCCAATTTCTCTACCCTTTGAATCTAAAACTCTCAATGTAAGAACTTTATTTCCAGGATCAGGTTTCCACCCTTCAGAACTAAGATTGATTTGAGCCATATTATCTCTAAGTACCAATCCTTGTTTGTAATCAATAATTTTCCCTTCATCACTAATTAGGTAAACTCCGTATTCAAAATCCATGGTCCCATTAAGGAAATTACAATTAGATAAAATCTCGCCTATTTCTCCATTTATTTGGCAAAATACAGCCCTAGTGGGATAATCATAACCCCTAATAAAATATTCGAGTTCCTCAACCCCATCAATTGTAAGTATCCCAGAAGAATTCCCAATAATTGGTAGAATCCACCCCCTTTCAGACCACTCCAATCTCCCATTTTGCGAATCTAAAACATTCGAAAAAGAATTAGTTCCATGTATCTCCAATGTAACTTCATCGCCAATCATGCCAGCAATATATGGATTTGTGGCCCATGAGTAATTTACAGATGACGTACTAACCACTATCTCTTTTTGATTTCCAGAAGAATCTCGTGCTACTATAGTTAGCTCAACTACTTCTTTGTCCCAATTTTCCGGCGGTAAGATTTGTAAAGGTATGCCTCTAATCTCACTAACTCCAAGAACTATGTCACTATCATCTAATATTTCCCATCCATCATCCAGTCCAATTATATCAAAAGAAATAGTGGCCGGAGAATTGCCCTCATTTTCCACATATACGTACGATAATCCACCCTTATCTGAAATGAACCACTCAGTACTAATGTCACTTTTAATATCGAATTTTTGTACTTCCTCAACTCTCAATGGGAGGGAAATTTCTACTAATGAAGCAGAATCCCCTTCTCTAACTCTTACATATAAATCAACAGATTTTCCATGTATCGCAAAAACACTCGGAGTGATGTTGAGGAATAGTGGTATCGATTCGCCAGGTTTCACTTCTGTTAAATCTTCTACTTCTCCAATTATCCAACCCGCGTCACCAACTATGTAACTGGAAACAAAAGGAATGCTGGGCAAATTTCCTTCTTGATATAGCTCTAATTCAACTAATGATCCCTTTTCTGATATTTCGAGGTTAGCATTATTCGACAAAACCTTCCAACCCGATAACCTCCCTACTTCAACAATGAAACTTGAATTCCAAACTTCTTCTCCTCTAGCTAAAGCAGTGAGTTTAATATTCATTTTAGAACCATTCCACGAATTTTCTGGTACGTATGTCATTACACTCAAATTTACAGTTTCGTTAACTTTTACGCCATTAATCGAACTACCATTACTCATCCAATTCAGGGAAAAATCCCCTTCCATTTTATCCATTTCAATTTCTGTAATAATTGTTAGATCATCTTCAATATTGCCAATATTCGTAGCAGAAATAGTAAAATTATTTTCTTGATTTGGGAGTATAACGAATTTTTTATTATCTAATTCATCACTAATTTCCCACCTATGATCTTGCCTAACTTCAAAAATTATTTCCTTGCTATCTGAAACGCTTTGATTTCCACTAGATGTCATTATGAAAATAACTCTAATCGGAGTTCTTGCAGGGGCATTTTCTGGAATAGTAATTGAAAGAGGGACAGTCTGAAGGCTACCTGCATCCAATGAAATTGGATTATTTGCAAAGGAAATTTCAACTCCCGGGTCTTCTGTTAAATTTTCATCAATTGCCACTTCAAAAGATAACTCAAAAGAATCTAATCCATTCCCATTATTTTCTAATCTCAATATAGCCACTTCTGGATCACGGACATCCATCAAAAATGGTTGATTTTCAGGATATATTATTTCTAAACCAGCTCTATGAATTTGTAAAATTTCAACAGAAAATAATAGAGAAAATCCCATAGTTTGACTAATGGTTTCTGAAAATGAGTGAAATGCCGGTGGAGCATTTTCAGGCAAGTCTAAAGATAATGTTCCATTAACTCTTTCACCACTTTCTCCCGATATTTTTAGTATATCTCCGTCTATTTCAACTGCACCACTCGAATCCCAAGACCATCCAGGAATTGCCATTCCAGCCTCGGAAATCGACCAACTAAGATTATCACTAGATAGTGGGATATCTACTATCATTTCCCAATTCAGACCAGTACTTGGAACCGATCTCTGATGAGAAGGTATCATAATTACTCCTGTAGAAATAAAATTGATTGTGATTTCACTACATTGTCTTTCATCGCCCATTCCAACGCACATCGAAAGAGGCGTCGATACTTCTGAACCTACTTCTTGATCTTCTGGGATTAGAATTCTAACTGTCATTTCTTTTGATTCTCCAGGCCCTAGAATAGGCGAGTTAATCTGATTGCCAAATGAATCATGAATAGATAAGTCAGGGCCCCATTCAGTACCATCCCACGAAAGTGAGATGGGATTTTCTTCAGCATTCCCTAAATTTTCCACTAAAATCCAGGCTCTAGCTTGACCTCCAACAAGCCCATATCCTGTACTAGAAGAAGTTCCATCCGGCCCTCTGATGGATAATCCTCTAGTTCGATTAGCCTCTATTGGGAGATTAGAAGTAATGCTGATATTTTCATCTTCATCTAATATTAATGTCATTCCCAAAAAACCAGAATCCGATCCAAGAGCACTTTGAGGCGCAAAAATCTCAATTCTAGGATTCCAATTTTCTCCAACTCCAATTTCTATATTTTCTATGCCTCCTGGAGTTCTATCTATCCAAGACCAATCTGTAGGCAGGTTAGAATCATCTATCTCTAAACTCCATTGACCCGCAAGCCTGCCTGTTGATCTAATATTGAGATTTACTAAATCACTAGTTCCAGGGTCCACTCTGATTGGTTCTGTGGACATCTCAAAAGTTGCATTGTATGTTGGAATAATTATTAGTTTCTTAGTAATAATATCATTATCTACACGTGTTTGAGTAATATTGCCGAATGGATCCAAAATTAATTTGAAATCATGCTCTCCTAATCCACCTGTCCACTCAGCACTAAAAGAAGAAAATACTCCATTGCCTGATGGGCCTACGGGTTCTAAATTACCAATCATCCTTCTTGCAATCTCTGCCCCATCTGCCATCAATATCACTTCTGTATCTTCTTCCGTTTCAGAAGTGCCTGCATTTTCAATAAATACATTCACTGTCACTTCTTCTCCTGCATTAGGAGAACTGGGGTTGAACTCAATCCCTTTACCATCAATTAATGGCCTAATATCCGGCCTAGCAACAGAAATCACCATACTACCAATTACTAAATCTAAAGTCGCATCACCATCCATATCTGCTAAGGAAGGAGATGACCAAGTCCTATGGCTAAGCTCAATTTCTTGATTCCAAGCTTCATTTATCCCAGATGAAGTTCCAAACTCCCCATCAAATGCCCACAGCGATCTTCCGAAAGCCACCAATAGTTCTGGACCTTCTTCTCCGTCTATATCCATCCAAGTAGGGGAAGAAACTGCAATCTCATCATTGAGTGTCCCGCTACTTCTATCCATCTCTCTACTCCAAATTTCATCGGGCTCGCCACTTCCAACGTCATGACATCCAGTTACACCTGTTCTGGATGTCTGAAATGCATTTTGCCACCAAGTTACCCAACACACTCTGTCATGTTCACCATCAAAATCCGTATCAATTGCAGTCGGCGGAGCATCAGCAAAACCGTTTGATGCCTCAAAACTCCAAATTTCTGTCCCATTATCAATTTCAAGTCCTCTAAATTCCGCCCCATCCGAAGAAGCGGAGCCATCTGCATCACTTGGAATTGTAACAATTATCTCTGGGTCACTATCTGAATCTAGATTTGCAATTACAGGCCCCGGCAACCTAATGTGAGGGCTATTTGTACCTCCGTCTATATTATTCAATGGAAAACCGTCTTCCCAACTTGAATCTCCTGTAGATGATTCAACTTTCCATAACCACATAGCCCCATTCTCTACTTCAATCGTTGTTAAGAATATAAATCCAGTATTTTCATCTATTTGTACAAATGCCGGATCAGATGGATGGCTACCTTTATCCAAACTAATTTCCCACAATTTATTTGGACTCCCATTAGTTTGTAGTGGGATGGCAAAGATAGTTGGCTCTTCAGTGATTTCATTAATTGCCGAAATCACAAATTCAGCATTTCCATCTAAATCTAAATCTGCTAGAAGTGGCTGAGTAGTAGGTTTATGGTTGCCCAAAACCGTTGACGTATATGGACCATCATCACTACTTATTCGCAATTCTTCATCACTCCAGGTCCAAAGTCGCTCTGTTGAATGACCACTGATTACCCAACCAGTCACAGAACAATATAATCTAGGAGACCAAGCATCAATGTATAGATTCCCAGATGCATCATAAACAACGAGTATTTCCGGTTTCCCATCTCCATCGATATCAACTATACTCGGAGAAGCCTTTATTTTCTCAGTTTCTCCTAAATCTACCCTCCATGCCAAATCAGCATCCTCCCCTTCGATAATCTTCAAGAAACTCCTTTCATTACCTTGAATATCTTCAGTTTGTATAATGATTGAAAATAGTGAATTATTCCCGCATCTTTCTTCTGCAACTCCATCGACTTCAATTGAATTCCCAAAATCCGCAATAGGAGTTGCTAATGCATCAGTTCCTATGGGATAAGAACCAAACTCCCAATTGATCGCAGGTTCTGTAATAGAAAGTAGAGTTTCTGCATTTTCAGGAATCCCTAACCCCGCTCCGCCTTCTGGACTATGATCCGGGACATCAGCTAATCTTGTCGAAGTTCTACCAAATTGAGGCCATGGCTGCCCTCCATCTATCCATATGTCAGCCCCCGAATCTGTAAATCCCTTTTCTTCTTCACCAATATAAATTTCAAAATTATTTGTAAGAGGAGAAAGTGACATCAGCAACAATATTACAATGATAATTATATTTTTTATTACTCTGAAAAAATCCCAGGTACTATCGCCGGCCACCATCAGAATATACCATGCGCTTTCAAATCCACTTGAACATTCGCACCAAACCCTCATTCAGACCTACGGTCTGCCCATGTTAGTTGTTACACCGAAAGCATTCTTCTCCGTTGCGCTTATACAGGAGATGCCGGTCGGCGAGTCTCAAGGACCTCTCCTCCAGAGGCATGACTGATGAGGGACGGGAGGATTACTCCCTCATTGAGATGCTCGAGAATGGTCCTAAAGACGAGGGAAAAAAATGTACACTCTTGAGACTAGAGAAGATACCATAAGAATCCCTGCAGAATACATCCGTAGGGGTCGAAGATTAGAAGATCATATTGATGAATTGGCCCATGATGCCTTTGAATGTCGTTTCGATGAAAACGAAAATTTCACTCTTCTGACTTTCGATCATGAAGCTGTTGGAAGAGGTAAAATTATACACGGAGACGGAGCAATTTATCAGAATGTAAGATTCAAAGCATTGGTTTTCACAATGGAAAATAATGAGGTAGTCGATGGAGCAGTTTCAGAGGTTTCTGAATATGGAGCCTTTGTTAGAATAGGTCCAATGGAAGCTCTATTGCATAAATCGCAGATTCTTGATGAACCCATCCAAGTAAATTTGGGGATTAAGAGAGTAGAAGGTTCTCAAACAGGAAGAGCTCTAGGAGAAGGATCATTTGTTCGATCAAGAATAGTTTCAAAGTCTATAAATCATAATGACCCAAGATCGAGTAAAATAGGTCTCAATTGCAAAATGGATGGACTTGGGTCATTCGACTGGCTAGAGGAAGGTGAATAATTTGGCCAAACAACCATTTGCCTGTGCCGAATGCTACCGAATTCTTCCCGATCCAGCTTCAAAAAATGAACCAGCACAATGCTTTAACTGCCCAGGATCTCATGTTACAACAGATTGGCAAGGATTTGTTGTAATTATGCATCCAGAAAGATCGGAAGTAGCAAAGAGATTAGAAATCACTTCTCCGGGCAGCTACGCACTGAAAGTAAATATTAGGTAGGTGTAATTGTGGAAATTCTAGAAAGGACTGAGAACGATTTACTCAATAGAGTAGAGCTAAAATTTCACTGGGATCATCCTAAGTCACCTACTCCATCTCTCAAAGAAATGATTACAGCAGTAACAAAGGCAGAACCGGGATCAAAAAAAGAATTAGTATTTGTAAAGGATGTAAGTACTAGATTCGGTATGACTAGGACCTCCGGGGTGGCAATGATTTATGGCTCAGAAGAAGCATCATCCATCGAACCATCGTATATTTTAGAAAGGCACAAATTAGATGAAGATGTAGAAGATTCTACTTCAAATAGTGAACCAAATCCTGAAGATTCGGAAAAACAGGACGGTGATGAGTAATGGGAGATGGCCCAAATCCAAATGGAAAACATTCCAAGTATTCAGTTGAAGGAGGGGAACTAGTTAGAAAAGGACGTAATTGTCCTACCTGTGGGCCCGGAGTTTTTCTGGGAATCCATTCCGATAGAATGGTATGCGGTAAATGCGGCCACTCTGAAAAGTTAACTTAAGCTCTAAATGAATCCCATTTACCGTCATTTGTAATTACTAATTCACCAGTAATTCCAACTCCGATTTCATCTCGTGGAACAATTAACTCACGACCCTTTTCAATTCTACCATCTTGCCTCCAACCTGTCCATTTCCAAATACCATCATCGTAAATAGCATCAATAACAGGCGAACCAGTATTGAAAATAGTTAATTTCCCATCAAAAGATTCCATTTGACCAATTTCTCCATCATGGAATATGATGAACCATTTACCCTTTTCAGAAAATACTACTTTTGAAATTTTTTCATTAATCTCTATAATCTTAGTAGAAATAATTTCACCATCGATTGGATTTATTATTGCAATACCTCCACCTTCGGACCACAAGTAAATATCTTCTTCAGTTCCACAAATTGAAATAATTTCATTTTCCCCTCTAATATCTCCAAGTTCTGGCCATATGGGAATTTCTGCTCGCCATAATTCATTAGCATCTAAATCAATAGCATAAACTCCTCCATTTCGGGTAGAAAAAATCAAATTTGAATTATAGTTTCCTATGGCTAAAGGTTCACTATCTAAGATCCGACTCCATAAAGTTCCATTTGGCTTTACTATGGACTTATTCGCAAAAGAATTTCTTAATTTATCTCTACTTTCTCCATCTAAAATTTCTTTACTCAGGGCCAAAGCACCCATTCTTGAATCTCTAAATTCCTGGTCAACCCAAAATCCTATCCAAATATCATCAATTATGATTCCTTCACTAATTGGAGAAGGAAAAGGTTTGACATATTCACCAACACTGTTGTATTCATTGTCCAGTTTAATTATTTCACCCTGAGTTCCAACTAAAATATTAATCCCATCGCCTTTGAATAGTTTAGAAGGAGTAAAATCTAGCGCTTTCATTTTCATGAACTCACCAGCGAGCTCTCCTATGAAAGTATATCTAGTAACCTTGAAGTCTAAACCCTCTTGACGGGTCATGGTAACTCTACTTCTGGCATCTAATGAAGATACTGCGTCGCTAAATATTTTTACCGCATTATTACAACTTGGATGTTGGAGTGAGCCCGAAAAATTTACTCATGGAGATGTATTTACACACCTAGAAAAGAATGTACAACTACTACTGATTTCAGAACTCCATATTCATGCAAATAACATTGACTTAGAGCATTTCAAAATCACAAATCAACATGTCGACGAAGTATTGGTCCTGTCAAGGCACGTTTCTTCAACAAATATTCCAGCCCTAACCCTCCATGCAATTGGCATACCGGGGGAATTACCTCATGGAGAAACGGGTAAATCCGGTGGAATCAAGGGGACATTGATTCCTCCTTCTCCAAGATTCTCAGCACTTTATAGGATTATGGCTAATAAATCTCGAAAACTAGGTTTACACAATAATTACGATATTACAATGGAAGCCACCCACCACGGCCCTATATTGAAATCTCCAACCATTTATATCGAAATTGGCTCAACCGAAAATGAATGGTCAGATCCCATAGCTTCAGCAATGTGGGCCGAATCAATCTCAGATTGCCTGGGTCTAGAGGGCCAGGATGAGATAGGTAAATGGGATGGATCGGGAAAAGTAATGATTGGCCTTGGCGGAGGTCATTATGTCCCAAGACACAAAGATATAGTTTCAAACTCAGATGTTTGGTTGGGGCATTTGATTGCTAGCTATTCAATGTCATTTGAAAGAAATGTAGATAATCCAAATCTTCCTAGTGGAACTTGGCGCCACTCTGTAATTTCAGCTATAGAATCCACAATTTCCGCTTTTCCAGGGGGGGAAATCTTTGTTCATCTCGATAGAAAATCATTCAAAGGATGGCAAAGGGATGCAATTTGCACATTACTCAAAGATAAAAATATTCCAATTCTCCGGAAAAAAGAGATAATCTAGCCCCGCAATTATCAAGACATCTAGCTCCTTGTGATGTAACAATGGGACTAGTGGGTTCGACTATAGTGAGATTCCTGCCGCTCGCCCCAAAATTCATAGTAAGGTGGTTTGCTAAACGATATTTTGCTGGCGAAGATCTTAGCCAAGCCCTAATAGCAATAAAAAAAATTAGTTCTGAAGGCGCATGTTTTACTATTGATGTCCTAGGAGAAGAAATCACTTCATTGGATGAAACTTCCTTCTTCATTTCTGAGTATGAAAAGGTAATTGAAATGATAATAGAACATGAGTTAGACTCTAACATATCAATAAAACCAACTGCATTTGGACTGCATCTCGATTTTGAAATTGGCTTGTCAAATATGCAATCAGTAATATCAAAGGCATCAGATAGCGGAATTTTTGTTAGATTAGATATGGAAGATAGTAGCACAACTCAAGATACGATAGATGCCCTTTTCCGATTACATGATATGGGATTTAGTAATGTAGGGATTGTATTTCAAGGAAGATTACATAGGACAATTTCTGATATACAAAATGTGACTAATAAATTAGGAAATAAATCTGACATTAGGATGTGTAAAGGAATATATTTAGAACCAGATAATATAGCATTTACCAATTATTCTCGAATCGTAGATGAGACTAACTCTGCAATACAACTATCCATAGATAATGGGTCATATGTTGCTATTGCGTCACATGATGATCCCGTCATAGATTATTCTCTACAAGCAATTAATACTGCTGGAATGGGGCCTGAAATCGAAGATCCAAGGCCAAATGCTAATGTATCTAGGGCAGGAAAAGGGCCGGGTTATGAATTTCAATTCTTGATGGGCGTAAGGGGAGATGTAAGAAGGAAACTATCAAAAAAAGGCCATTTAACTAGGGTATATCTTCCATATGGTGCAAGATGGTACGAGTATAGCATGAGAAGACTCAGAGAAAATCCCGATGTTGCACTCCATATCACTAAAGCTGTCCTCTTTCCTTGGACAAATCGAAGATAATCATTTTTCATGCAAATATATTCTTTTGATTTCACTAGCCACTCTGCTGCCGTTTAACGTCCTACCTTTGCCCGTATGCAGTGCACGAATTCTCCATTTAACTCCATTAATTTCCATAATACTTCCACATGAGTAAACTTTCTCAGGATCAACTTCAATCGATATCGAATTACTTTCTTCACCCTTTGTCATTGTTATTTTTACACTTTTCAAGTCCACTCTTGTAGCCCAAATGGAAAAAATAAGATTAGCACTAAGCTTTTTCATCGGTCTGGATTCTCCATCATCAATACGAGTTACTTTCCATAATTTTCCATCATGTTCAAAGATATCTCCTAATCCAATTTCTTCATCATCATCAACCTCAATGATGACTAAATTACTATTTTCACCATCAGAAAGTGTGAATTTCAATTCTCGCGGTTTTGGAGGCCGAATATGAATATTATGAAATCCTTGACATTCTTGACATTTTACAAGGAAATCTTCGCCTAAACCCTTTTTAGATACTCTAATTACCAAATTATCAGTCTCAATGTTGCATTTTGGACATAATGACATCACAACACCAATTTCAGAGTCTGCCATAGTTGTCCGATTAATCATCTCACCTTAACTATACTCAATAGAATGGTATGATTATTAGTGAGTGTTCGTAGAGGTAATTGTGGACGACCTAGGCAATCAAAGAGGTTTGCCTATGATGTCAGAGAAAGATATGCTGAATCTATTACTTTCCACTAATAGTGAACTCGGTGAATCCGAGCCCGAAATAGCGGCCAGTATTGGAGAACAAATGCTCCACATGGACCTAAGTCCACTACCCAAGTCACTAAGAGTTAGGATTAGAGATATATGCTCAAGAGTACCTTCAGGAAATACAACACTAATTGGAGGTGGAATAGGACATCTTGCTGCTTGGCTATTTGACCTATGGGGTATGACTTCTAAAGAAGAAATAGTTGTAAAACGGCCACAAACTTTCAGAATAATAGAACCCGGATCAAGATTTGGAGTAATTATTGATCGTTTGATTAGAAGATACGATGCTACATCTTGGGCCCAAGTAATATCTAGGCCTTGGTCAGAAATTTTTGCAGAAACAATATCATGGAATGCATCTTCTGTAATAAATCCCCAGATAAATCTGGATTCTACAATACCTTTACCTTCAAATTTAATTATAATTGATCTACAGGAAGAAGAAAGATCTGAAGTTGCAACTACTGCGTTCGAATTACTTGCTCCAAATGGAATAGTTATTGTTCAAGAACCAGAAGTACCAACTGGGGATGTCGGAGAACCTGAAAAGGGTCAAGAAATCACTCCTGCCCAGAAAAAAGTAGACTCTTTCAATAAGTGGATAAAACTTGTAAAGTATGTCCACGATAATCATGTACTAGGTTTCACAGAAGTTTCTGGAGGGACACTAGCTGTTCTAATAAAAAAAGAATGAAATATCAAATTAATTTGAATCCATTAGCATGTCTATTCTTAGAATGCCATAGCCAAAATAATCATCATGACTGGTCTGCCCCTCGTTCATCTGGGAATTTTGCATAATCATCATTTTAAAGTTCTCTATTGCGGTCCTGTCTCCATTATTCTCCCTCTGAAATTCCGTATTATTTTCCAAGAATAGTGCAATTGCACCACTAACCCATGCGGTGGCAGCAGAAGTCCCACTGGACCAACCCCAATATGCATCATTGCCTATTCCAGTAGCCATTAGAACAGGAACCTCATTGCCGGGGGCAACTAGCTCCGGTTTTTTATCTGGATTATTTCTTGGAAGTATTGGATTGGGCCACAATCTTCCGCCATTATCTCCTTTTGAACTGCCTGACCAAATCTTTCCATTCCTATTTACACCTCCTACACAAATGACATCTTCCACAGATCCAGGAGATTCTACATCTCCATCATCATCTAACCCATCATTACCAGCAGAAGCAACCACGAAAATACCACTATCTAATGCATTTTCTACAGATTGTTCTAATGAATCAGTTGTAAAAAAACCCGAACCAAATCCCTGATTACCTCCCAAGCTGAGGGAAATAATATCAGCACCATTAGTTACGCACCAATCCACTGATTCAGAGACAAATTGATCACTGCCAACGCCATCTTCTCCAATTGCCTTGGCCACTAATAATTCCACTCCAGGTGAGACACCTTCAAATCCACCATTTGCCACAATTATTCCAGCCATTGCCGTTCCATGACCTTCATCATCATATGGCTGAGATTGTTGATTTACTGCATCTAACCAACCACTTAACTCTAGGCCTCTAAAATCTGGATGGGATAAATCAATTCCAGAGTCAACAATGCACAAAACTATTCCAGTTCCATCCAAATCATTAACACTTTCTAACCCAGTTAATTCTCTATATTCATTCTCCCAAACTAATAATGCAGATGGAGGTCCACCAATGGCACCTATTTCCGAATCATTCCAAATATGTATTATTCCAATACCAGAAGCTAAGAGAATAATTAGTGATATGCATATTGATATTACAGAATATAGTGCAGATTCAGAATTAAATAAATTCATAGAAACTTCTTGATCTCCAGCATCTATTGGCTGTTTTTCATCAACAATTGACTCATCCAATCCAACATCAATTACATCATGGTCGTCTTTTTCCATTATATTCACTCATCAAGGACATTATTAAATTATATTTTCACCATGCATCTACTCTTCCAAAATGACTTCCTGCGGGACTATCTGAGCCACAATTTATGCACACTATTCTGGAAGAAATATCACTCCCACACTCTTTACAAATTGAACCTATTTCCCCTTCTCCCTTACAAGATTCAGAATTACAAGGTATTACAATTTCTCCCAGTTTATTCTTTTTGACAGATGTTTCTTGATTACAAACTGGACACTTTCCCCTTTCAAAATCTTCTTCAACAACCAAATTTCCAGATAATACTCTAGCTCGAGATGAAAGTATATTCACTTCAGAACCGCCTAGCATAAATTGAGGATACCATATGATATTAATAAAAAGTAAAGTAGAAAAAATTCCAGCTAAAAGGTAAATTATTACCAATGAAGAACTAAACTCCAAGTCTCCAGGGCTAGGAGAAACTGCATGTGATCCAGCCCAAGAGCTAATATTGAGAAATAATACCCAAAAAATCAATGAAAATGTCCAAATTCTTAATCTATGATCTATCTTTCCTTTCTCAAAAATTCTAGGATCAGGGTGAGAGTGTTTTTGCTGAACGTGAATATCTCTCGTTTCTAAAACCGCTCTATGCACTACAAAACCCGAAAGAAATAAAACAATCAAATTAACAACAAGTACAGAAATCACAGATGAAAACGAAGATTCAACCGGAAAATTCGGAGACTCTGCATGTGCTCTAATGTATCCCAACTGAATTATTATTGATCCAACCAATAAGTAAACCAAGTTTTCTCTCATTATCGGATTATTCATCCATAGAAGAGAAAAAAATCCAATCCAACAGATAGTTGACAACAATGCCAAAATCAATGAAAAATCTTCTATTTGGAGAAATCCACTATCGCTACCGAATAATCCCGATCTGTTGTAATCTCCGCCACCCGATAACTCCCCAATTCCAATGTCCCAAGATCCAAGAATAATTCCCAAAAATCCCAAAGATATTACTAACAACTCTTTTTTTCTCCAAAATCTATTTATCTGATAAATTTGATATTGAAACTCAGTAAGTATTGGATTAAATAATTCCAACCGTTTACTAATTTTGGATAGATTTTCATTTACAGGGAAATCACTCAATCGAATCATTTCCACTCCATCTTTATTGCCAGTTGTCAAAGCTTCCGGCTGACCATCCATATGCCTCAGACTGGTATTCTCCGCATAAGTTAAACCATCAATGAAAATAAAATAATTTCAAAATTTAATTTATTTAGTGGCGCCGAGGGCGAGATTTGAACTCGCGCGGGAAAAATCCCACGGGCTTTCCAGGCCCGCGCAATACCGGGCTATGCGACCTCGGCTCATGCCTCGGACAGCACTATCTGTTTTCACAATGACGTTCAATAATTTCTTGTTAACCTCCGCCACGATTAAACCTATCAGCCTTGTCATGTAAATTATGCCACTGTGGCTTAGAGGTATAGCGTCGCCTTGGTAAGGCGAAGGTCGGGGGTTCAATTCCCCCCAGTGGCTCCATTTTCATAATTTTTAATTGACCATATGATAGATTGATTGATAACTCAACTATTTTCCAACGGCTTTATGCCAAGCAGCGGATACAGAGTTGGATTGGCACTTTCACTAATCATGATGTTATCTCCAACCGCTAGTGCAGGAGTTTCATATTGGTCTGGGCCTTCGATCATTAACATCAATTCCAGTACAAATTCCGTAACTGGTTTTGAATTGCCTGGAAATTCTACAATCTTAGATAGCTGGATTCAAGTTGATACTAATCCAATGGGAACATCTAGTGATTTAGGAATTTCATGGGAAGAATCCGAATTTGATTCAGGAATAATGCTAGGAACTATTCTAAATAATGAAGGATTCTTACAACTTCAAGATGATGGCACCAGATCAAATATTAGTGATTTTGATGAAGGCGAAATTTCTGTTTCATTCTCATCAGGTTATTCGTATTCACCTGGTTGGAGACTAATTTACACTCATACCACTTATACAAATCTTTCATCTTGTGAAACAGGAAAAGGAACAATAGTACGATATGGACACGATGAAAGCTTTGATCAAGTATTGCAGGGAGATGAAGTTAGCGAAACAATAAGATATTGCGAAACATTAACCTTAGAGGATACAGTTACATCATTATCTATAGATAACTCAGGCTCGGGTTATATTCCGGGTTCTCTTTCTGCAACTGGAGGAGGTGGATCGAATTTTTCCGGCACATACATTATTAGTTCGGGGATAGAAAACATTACCATTTTAGATGGTGGTTCTGGATATACATTAAATGATACAATTACAGCAGTTTGTCAACCACAGTGCAATGCTACGGGGACCGAGGCATCTTTATCAATTTCATCGGTAGACATTAATGGATCTATCAAATCAATCTCGGTAGATAGTTCAGGTTCTGGATATGTTGAAGGAGATTCTATACAATTCATAGTTACTCGTAATGGTAGTGGAACTCCTCCGTCTTTATCTGCAAATTTACAGTCTACTGGAAGAATTCATAGTACACAAATAACCAACGGAGGAATGAATTATTCCACAATTCCAAACATTATAATTAGTGACTCTAATGGCTCTGGGGCAATTATCAACGCTACATTAGGGGCCTATTTTGATTATGAAATTGATTTCAATTCAATACCCAAGGGGCCCATCTGCGAGTACGGCGGTAAACTTCTTACATCGGGACTAGATTTTGATAAGGACCGATATTTGGACTCCGACGAAATCACAGAAAATATTTCTCTATGTAACAACGCAAAAATTTGGTCTCCTACAACATTCAAAGGACTCAATGGTACTATTTATGGAGACGAACTTACACTCTCTCATGGAACAATCCCTTCATCTGCTAGTCAGGGAAGAGTATCAGCTGGGACACTTCCCGGAAGCCCAGTTCCTCGAGGTACCGACAGCTTCTTTGTGATACCTTCCGTACCTTTACCAGATAACAGATACATTAGTGAATACTACATGACCTTCGATCATTGGTACCATCTAGATACCACAATTATTGGTGGAGGAGATGGAGCTTGGTTAGAATATAGATTATCAAATGAAAATGAATGGTCAAACTGGACTTATCTCGATAACAATTCATTCAATTCTGGAGAATATACATCTACGATGTCATCCGATTCCCCGATTCCCAATGGGGCTCCATCACCCGTTCCAGTATTTGCAGATTTAGTACACAGTGGATGGAAAGAAAGTAATATTTCACTCACTGAACTTCCCGGAATTTATTCAGCCGATCGAATTCAATTCCGATTCCATATTTGGACGCATCCGAATGCTACAGTAGAAAGGCCAGGATGGTTTATTGATGATATATATTTCAATAATGATGGAGTTAATTTGGGAGTTTGGCATCATGGTTGCTATACTGCATCAGCCAATAGTTGTACATATCAACCAAACGCATATGGAGCCCTACAACGTAGCATAGATTTTACTGGAACTAATTCTGCTTCAAAGATTGAACTAGACATTGAATGGGATCTGCAAGGTTCTAATTATGATAATGCATGTGTTGAACTATCTACCAATGGAAATACTTGGGCAGATATTTCATCCACTACGGACGCCACAATTAATGACTGTTCTTCTAGATCCGGACCCATTCCGGGAGATGGATATGAAGATAAAAATGGCATTTCATATGGGGATCAGAGCGGTGATTTCCGAACCATCTCACTAGACATCCCAAACTCATTTGTAGGTTTATCTTCAGCATTCATAAGAATTGTAGTTGATACCAGTTCAGCAACAAATTATGGAGGTGGAGCCCAAGACAATCGTGAGGGTCTATCTATCTCTGAACTACGAGTGGTTGATAATAACGGAAATATTCTATTTATAGATAGTCTTGCAAACTCATCTTCAATGTCCCATTTAGGAATTAATTCAGGAGTGGATGATTGGAACTTCATATCTCTGGAACGAGGCAGCCAAGTTAATTTCAGAAATTTCGAGGATTCTGGAGTAAACGCTCCCACAGTAAACAATGCAGAAGGTTGGACTCGACAAACTACAATGAATTCTGTAGCTCAGTGCGGCTCAGATAGATGCAAATTCAGCTTAAACAAGATGGGACAAGATTCAGGACCTAATTCCGCTTCTTCATTCCCTTATGCATATGGAATCGCATTTTCAGGGAATTATGATAATTATATTAGAGAGGCAAAACTAATTTCACCTTGGTATGATATCCCCCAAAATGGAACATCATATATTACATTTGATCATTGGTCTTGTGCCGAAAGTGCAAGAGATGGAGGTGCCGTTTTCATCAAAACATCCAGTAGTAATTGGCAGCACTTTAACCCCGGAAATTGGTATACAAGTACTATAATTAACTCAGCTGGTCACAGTCTAGACGGAAAAGCTACCTTTTCTACAGATCATTGCAATTATGGAGGTACTTCTTGGTCATCAAATAGTGAAATGACAAACCTTCAGGGGAACCTAGATAATTTCAAAGGTGAACAGGTCAAATTCAAATTTTCATTCGCATCAAATTCAGGATACTCTGCAGGTGGCTGGTTTATTGATAATGCAGGTGTGAAAATAAATAATTTCAGCTCCGATGGTACTTGGATTAGCAATACTGTATCTTTAGATGACCCATATTGTGAAAACTTCCAATCATTGAATTGTAATTTCAATAGGGGATTCATAGATATAGATGCAGAAGTAAACAATCTAGGTTGGATTCGAGCTTCACTAATTGACGGAACACAAGTCATTCCAGGGTTTTCAAATGTATCATTCCCAATAAGTTTAGCTGGAGTAACTTCAGATTTTAAAATATTAATACATATGGGCACTGACAATCCAGAATCAACTCCATTACTAAAGAAAATCTACATCGGCGGAAAAAGAGTTCTAAATGCTGACTCTGGATATAATAGTTGGTCCTTTAGCCAAAGCGTTGAAGTAGTAAATGATTTGCTGAATGCGACAGGTATTACTGGAACAATAACATCACCTTTCACATTTTCAAATAGACCAATAAATAGCATCTCTCTCGCTGGTAATTTCTCATCTACAGTCTCAGTTTCTATATTAGATAGATTTGGAAATTCAATAGGAAATCCTATTCAGCGTGGTGAATCTATTACATTCTCATCACCCCAAATGGGGTTCGGCGCATCGGTAAATTTACCCACAAATGGGTGGATAGATCGTTTGATAATTTCTTCTAGATTTGCCCAACCCCTAAAAGGGCCCTCAATTGATATTATTGGCGATGGAAGTGACTGGGAATTTCCACCTATGGATGGGCAATTCTCTGACTGCTATGGCAATTTTGGATGGCAATCCACATTTTGCATGAAAACGATTTTAGATTCAGGAGAGAAATCAGGAAAAATTAATCAAGTCATTTATTTGGATGATACAAATCATAATATTACAGCAAGGATTCCCTACAATTCTTCAATAAATTCAGGATTTATTGCAATAGCACCCACAGGAGGTGCGGATTCAGATTTTGGAGGGGGAGATGCAGATGGTTTTGAGTCTCCAGTAATAGTTTCTGTAGCAGGTTCTACTAGGACTGGTGGAAGTGGACAATCAATATTTATCAGTCCACTGAGTCAAGGTCAAATATCCGCAATTAATATATTGCCACCTAGTCATACAGATTCTAGTGGAAGGGAATGGCTCGATATACCCTTAGAATTTAGCACATCAATAGCTCAGACTATTACAATATCTAGTATAGTTCTTGCATACGACTTAAGCGAGATTATTACAGGATTGGGTCCACTAATATCCTCATATCATTCTAATTTAGCTGCAGACAACCCTCCACCAGAAGAAATAGGTATTCCAGTTTATGTAAATTCCCTACTTTCCGATCCAACAACCACAAGTCAAGGTTCAATATCACTATCAGGTTCAGTAAATTTCGACTACATGTTTGTCAATAGAGATTTTTACGTCCCAAGTACTCTTTATCCAAATGGCGAAACTTATGAGATAGTTACAAATCATCGGCACTTGATAGATAATGAAATGATATCTGATATCACTCTAAAGGGCTATTCTTCAGATGGGAAAATTATTTCATTTAAAGTTGATAAGAATATTGGCAGTTGGGATACTGCCTACTCATTTTCCGATATTAATGGCGTTTCAGAAATAGCTCTAGATGAAGAATCTAGTTTCGTGGAATTAACACCCAATACCGATGGTCTAGAAGATGTATCGGTCCACTGGAAGTTTGAAATTAGTTGGCTATGGGATGACGTAGATAATATTCTCTGGGAAGCAAGCGCCAATAATGAGGAAGGAGAAACAATTTGGTCAGCTACATCTATTTCTGGTGGTTCTGGATCTAATGCGGTAGAGAATGACTTACAAATAGATTCATTCCAAGTTCTAGATTATTATGGTAGAGAAATTTCCAATACTCGCGATACTTTGTTTTATCCATATCCAATAATTGGCGGAAGTGATCTAGAAATATCTGGTACGGTTAGATTTCAAGACTCTGTAGATGAAAGGCCGGAATCATCCGCTTTCGAAGTCGGCGTCAATTCTTCAGGAAATGTAATAACTTTACAATCAGGTGAAAATGGCTCATTCTCAGGGACTATTAAGGCACCTAGTAATGTCTCAGAATTTTTCCTATCTCCTAAGCTACTTTCAGTTGGAGAAATAGGAATGAGTGTTGGCGCTGAAGATTCAACAGGCGTAACTTCAATAATATTAGTAGAGATAGATGATAATCCTCCAATCGCAGGGCCCATACTTATCGATTCACCAATAGGATTACAGCCAGCCGATGGGAATATTATTTCTCCATCAAGCTCATTCTCACCTCTGATTACCATAACAGAGAATGAAGCAAGAGGGGAAAATATAACGTTAAATTATTGGAGGGAAGGGATAGATGATGTCGATGGAGATGGTAATGCAGATGAAGACGAATATCAGTCCCAAGTGAAACTATTGAGCTCAGGATTAACAGGTGAGCAACAAGTTAGATTCTCCGGAATTGATGTATCTGCTATGGATAATGAAATTCTACATTTGTATGTTGAAGGTACTGACTGGGCTGGAATATCATATTTAGAAGGTGGAACGGGCGGGAGTTTTGGAATTGAAAATTCATGGGCATCAATAGTAGTAGCTGAAGATGAAGCATCATCATTCGCAGGTGCAATTCTAGGTACTGGTCAAAATTCTAATTCCGCATTTGATTTGGACAGAATTTCTAACAATGACGGCGAACATTATTTAATTCCTGGACGAACTCATTTCTTCAAAGTCAGAATAGATGAACCAAATGGCTTCAATACTATTGACAATATTTCAGTAATGCTATGTGGCTATGGTACTGATTTAGGTTTGATAACTTATTCTCCATTCACTTCCCAAATCTCGACTCCAAACGGAAGTATGTTACAACCAATTAGCGCAGAAGAAACAAAAATTACTAATCGAATTACCGAACTCGAACTAGGATTCAAACTTTCTTGGGATTTCCCCTTTGATGCCAATAGCTACAACTGCAATCCTAGAGTAAGTTTGGTAGATAATTTACATTCTATTGAATCTTCCGTATTGAGTTCATTATCTTGGCGACTTGATAATATTCTAATCGCAAATCCTAATAGTATAGATGATTTATCTGCTCCATATGGGGAAAAACTATCCAATTCAATTTACTTAGGACAAGGTGATGATTTCTCAATCTCGGGTTCAGTTTATCATTTTGGAACCAATGAAGTTTTGGATGAAATCTCATCCGAAATGTATGTTGAAGCATCATTTAGATATGGCAACCAAGATATTATTTCTCCCGCCTATATTTCACAAAATGCAACATTCACAATCCCAGTAACCTTGCCACCTAGGCCACCTCTCGATTCTGAAATGGAAATTACTATGTCGTTATTCAATACTCCAGGTAATTCTAATGTCTTGGAAAATATTGAATCTTCTATAATCGTTGATTCAATACCTCCTACCGCGTTATTCGATGTACTTCAATATCCCGAATCATCATTACAAGTAATTGATTCAAATAATCTTGATTCCATTCCAGTCACAATTACAATAACAGAAAATTTGGGAATGAGTGATGGTCCTTTGCAAGTAGTTTGGGAATTAGAAAGAAATAATCAACGAGTCCCAGATACACAATCTTTCGAAGAATTGAATCTCGTTTCTGTCACAGGCGGAAAGTTAGTTTTCTCAGATGACTTAGATTTTTCATCCATAGAGTCTATCTATGAAGAAGGAGATAATATCGCTTTTTGGGTAGTTTCAACAGATAAAGCTGGAAATCAAATTATCGGTTTAGGATCTCCAGATAACCCTCGGACTCCATCAATTAGAATTGTAGAATTTCTCGGAAAGTACACCCGAGAAGTCGTGGAACCTGGAAAAAACTTAGCATTAGGGGACTCCGCTAGAATAGTGACATATTGGGAAAATCCGGGAAAATTAGCTGGCTCATTCCAAGTCGGACTTTATGAGCAGCTTTCCGATGGTTCTTGGCGAGCATCCAGTACAACCTTGGAAAATGGAGATTCTGTGTTATATCTGCCTCCAGGTAGCTCAAGTATTAAACTCCAGTTTGAGTATCAGACTTGGACTATTGGTCAGCCAATATTGGTATTGGTGATAAACGAAGACTTCGAAAACTCTAATTTGTTGAACATAGAAATACCGGGATTTTCAGTTGTTGAGGCCAATACTAATCAAGGTTCAGATTATACCACAGTATGGGTTCTCGGTGGCATACTATTGTTAGCCGCATTAATGGCTGCTGCTGTATATATTATTCAAAATAGGGGCGATGATTATTACTATGACGACGATCAAGATTCTGATGTTGCCGTTAAGTCAATAGAAAATTCCCAAAATGAGTTGATTGAAGAGTATGTTAAACAACTAATTCAACAAGGATATGATGAGCCTTTCGCTAGAAAGACAGCCGAAGAATATTACTCCGAAGACTAATTTTTTATCAGCATAATTCTCTAGCCCACAAAAAGTACATTTTTCTACTTTTTTTTACTACTCTGTTTATAGACTATGTGTTATTAATACTAATGAGGATGTTTCCTCAAGGTGGGATGCGCATGAATACAGAGGTAGCTAAATTAGAAGATCTTAGAGGGGAAATAGAAGAGCTAAAGTCACTAGTAAATACACTATTGAATATTATCGTAGAAGAGTCAGACGGTGTTCAATCAGGTACAGCACCAATAATAGGTAACAACCCAAGAAAAGGATATTCAATGTAAATACATTCCGGGCATTAATTTGAACCTATAATTCAATATGATGTTGTTCTTCGGCGACCCATGGCAGAGCAGAAAATGGGCATAGAAAAAATACTATTCGGAGTAGCGGCAATTGCTACAATGGGTTTTTTCATGTTAGCATTATGGTCTCCAGAATCTCTAGCACCTAATCCGGACTGGGATACATCTGATGGATGCATAGGTGGACAGACAGATCACGACGATCCTAATGCTGATATAGGAATTAAGTATCATTATCACCCTAGATTAAAAGTTATAGTCGACGGAGAAAATTTACAAATTCCATCTAATACGGGCATAGATCAAAATGGCTGTAAAGGAGGGATGCGATGGGTTCATGTTCATGCAGCAGGAACCAATCAGGCATTTACAACTTTACATATAGAGACTCCAAGTGACATGAATGTACCCGTTGGGTCGTTTTTCAAAGTGTGGGGTAGGGAAGGAACTCCATCATTAACAGATGATAATAAGTTCGACGTAAATGGCAATGGAATATCAGATTGGAATGAGTATGATATTTCAATGACTGTAAGTGGGAATGAAAATACACTCTTCGAATCTTATGTTATGGAAGATAAACAAGATATAGAGATAATTTTCACAAAAAAATAACTATCCCTTTATTACCATAAATGGCTTTAGTCTTGCAACTGGATATGCCAGGCCAGCATCTGAAGTATTTCTCACTACCTGTTCAATATCCTTGTAGGCTCCAGGCGCTTCTTCCGAAAGGCAATTTTTAGATGATTCATAAATTGAAATGCCCCTTTCAGCCAATTCTTTCTTCACGCTATCTCCATCAATCAATTCTCTAGCTCTAGTTCTAGACATTTTTCTTCCAGCTCCATGGCATGAGGAACCAAAAGCCTTGTTCATTCCACTATTAGGTCCAGCTAGTACATATGATGCCGTTCCCATATCACCAGGTACTAATACTGGCTGCCCTATTTTTTCATATTTTTCAGGAATAAATTCTGAATCTTTGCCAAATGCTCTAGTTGCTCCTTTCCTATGTACGCAACACTCACATTGATTCCCTCCGATTTCATGATGTTCTATTCTGGCGATATTATGACTCACATCATATATCAGGTCCATGTCAACATCCATTTTCATATGATCTCGTAATGTTTCACTAACTCTATGAGTTACGGCACTACGATTTGCGAATGCGTAATTTGCAGCGGATTGCATTGCCCGAAAATATTTCTGTCCTTCATCAGAATCGAATGGGGCCGAAACAAGTTCTAAATTGGGAACGGAAATTCCCAAATCTTCAGAATAATAATGATCGCCACGTTGCAAAAATTTCTTCTTCAATTCTGAAACATTCTCAGAACAGACCTGATATCCTAGGCCACGAGATCCTGTATGTATCATGGCCGTCATTTGGCCCTCTACTAGTCCAAAAGTTTCAGCGGCCGCTTCATTAAATATTTTATCTACTACTTGCATTTCTAGGAAATGATTGCCCTTTCCGATGGTCCCTAGAGTGTTTATTCCCCTTCTTACCGCTGATTCGGAGATGTAATCACTACTACCATCAAGTTTACCCCCCTCTTCAATAAATTTCAAATCTTTTTGATCTCCAATTCCTAATTCAATCACTCCTTTCGCTCCTTCGGAAATGATTTGATCCATATCACTAGTTGACAAATTTCTAATTCCGCCCTTTCCAGAATTTGAAGCTGGAATCCTAGATTTCAGTCTATTCCCGAAATTCTTCACATCACCTCCTATTCTACGTACTAAATCTCGGGGTTCCAAATCAATAGAACACAATCTGACTCCGCAGTTTATGTCAAATCCAACACCTCCTGGAGAAATTACTCCTCCATTACGAATGTCAGTACTAACAACCCCTCCAATAGGTATTCCATAACCCCGATGAAAATCTGCCATGCCCCAAACTTCACCTACGACTCCAGGAATACTAGCTGTATCTACTAATTGTTGAGGAGAGCCATCATCCACAGCAAGTATCTTTTCTTTAGAAGTAATTACTACGGCATCAACGGCCATATTTCCGTGTTTTTTTATTCGAACTTGTGATGGTCCAGATTCTTCAACATATTTTTTCCAGTACTCCATCAGTCATCGGTAAAAGACTAACTCTTTCAACACACCGGGTCCTTTTTTTACACTGCCTTCAAGAGTTACAGTCATTTCCAGAAGGAGGGGGATAGCTTGGAGTTTGGTGAAATATTCATTCCATATTGGGAAGAGTCTGGATTTCAAAGGAAAATTTGTAGGGTTTCAAAACAGATCTTTTGGACCAGAGATTCTAATAGAGATACTTGCGGAGATTCAATAGAAGATCCGTATACTTTCATTGGTTCACCTATAATAAATGGCTTTGATGAAAGAGGTAAAAAACTCAAAGATAAAATGAGAAAAACATTTCTCGATTTTTTTTCAACTAGAAACCATTCAGAGATTAATCCATTTCCAGTTATTGCAAGATGGAGGGATGATATTCACCTCACAATTGCTTCTATAGCTGTTTTTCAACCACATATCACAAACGGTTCAGTAATGCCAGAGAAAAACCCAATTGGCATTAGTCAGCCATGCATTAGACTAACTGACTTAGCGGCAGTAGGCCGTTCAGGCAGACATCTTTCAACATTTGAAATGATGGCACACCATGCATTCAACAGACCCAAAGAAGGAGATATGATATATTGGATAGATGAATGTGTGAGATACTGCGACGAATTCTTGTGTCAAAATCTACAAATTAATCCCAAGGAAATAACTTACTTAGAAAGTCCATGGTCAGGTGGAGGAAATGCCGGAGCTGCTCTGGAAGTTATTGTAGGAGGATTAGAGTTAGCAACATTAGTTTTTATGAATCTGGAAGAGCATCCCAAAGGGGACATTAACATCAAAGGAATCAATTATAGGGAAATGGATTTACAAATTATTGATACTGGATATGGCCTTGAAAGGTTTTGCTGGGCTGCATCCGGAACTCCTACAATATACGAGGCAATATATCCCGAATCAGTTTCATTACTCAAAGAATTGTCAAACTTTGATAATATTATATCTGAATTGGGAGTTTCTACTGAACCTAAAATACTAATGTCAGAATTATCTAAGTTGGCTGGAATTCTAAATATTGATGTTGGAACTGATGCCGAACTACTTTACCAAAAATTAGTAAAAAGACTATCACAAAATAATATCAATATATCCGTTAGCGATTTGAAAAAAATAACCGAGCCTCTTTCGTATATTTTTGCAATCCCCGATCATCTGCATGCATTATGTCACATGTTAGGTGATGGATTAGTTCCATCGAATGGGAAGGCCGGATATCTCGCTAGAATGATTGCTAGAAGGGTTTGCAGAATGAAAGATGAACTAGGAATTTCACTTTCATTATCAGAATTAGCAAACTTCCATCTTTCAAACAATATGGAATCCGGTAAATTAATACAGACAGTAGATGAAATTTCTAAGATTTTGGAATTAGAGGAATCGAGATATTATGAGATGCTACGAAAAGGACATTCTGCAGTAAAAACAGCACTTAGAAAAACACCAAAAGAAGCCAAAGAAATTTCGGACGAAATATTATTCAGATTATCCGAAGAGAGAGGACTAAATCCTGAGATGGTAGTCTCAATTGCTAATGAAATAGGGTGGAGGGACTTACGAGTAAGAGTGGGATTTTCTGCCGATATGGCAGCTAGAAATGCTGAAAGGACAAAACTATCATCTACACGTAAATCGGATATGAAATTTTTCAATCTCAATCAATTACCAGAAACAAGTAGACATTATTACTTAGACACTAGTAGGAAAATCTTTGAGGCCGAAGTACTACACTGCATCAAATTAGATGATAAAATACGAACTAATATGGAATTTTCTAACGAAGTAAAAAATCATCCAACTCATGCAATAATATTAGATCAAACTTTATTCTATCCGGAGGGTGGAGGTCAATTAGGCGATCAAGGCCGTCTCGGGGACTCAATTGTTTTAGATACAAAAATTCAGGACGGAGTAATTATACATTTAACCGACTCACCTGTAGAATTAGGAAATGTTGTAGGCGAAATAGATTGGAGCAGAAGAAAACAAATTATGGATCATCATTCCGCAGTACATATTGTTGGAGGAAGTGCAAGAAAAATACTTGGCCCTCATATTTGGCAAGCAGGATCAAACAAAGGAGAGAGATATGCTAGGATAGACCTAACACACTATTCTCGAATTAGCAGAGATTATTTGGATCAAATTGAAGATCATGCAAACGAAATAGTTTCCAATAATTTACAAATCGAAAAATTAGTACTCACTAGATCAGAAGCAGACTCAAAATTTGGATTGAATATTTATCAAGGCGGCCCTCCTAAAAATTCAGAAATAAGAGTAATAAAAATAGGAGAACATGACATTCAAGCTTGTGGAGGTATACATCTAGAAAATACTTCAGAAGTTGGAGAAATTAGGATAATACGCTCCAGTCAAGTCCAAGACGGGGTAGAGCGTCTGCAGGTTGTGGCGGGAGAGTCGGCGCGTGAGCATTCCAGGAAACAAGAGAGGATATTATCTGAATCTTCGGACATCCTAGGGGTCACTCCAGATGATCTTCCATCTACCGTTAAGAGGTTCTTCGATGAATGGAAATCTCAACAAAAAACTATTCGATTATTAGAGGAAGAAATTACCAGATTACGAACCAGTGGTCCCGATAGTTCCATAGTAGTGAAAGATGGAATAAGATTTTCAATCATGGAAGTCGAAGGAGATTTAAATAAAATGAAGAATATGCTTGGTCAACTAACTCGAGATCCTTCAATTCCTACAGTAGCAGTTCTAGGATCGCGTATAGGTGGCGGTAAGCTGGTTGTTGCAATCACAGAAGATTCTAAGGCATCAGAAAGATACAACGCTCTAGAAATAATTAATCAAATATCGCCCAAAATTTCTGGAAGTGGAGGCGGAAATTCCACTATTTCTCAAGGAGGAGGAAAGTTTGGAGATGGAATTCCCGAAGCTCTAGAGGCAGCTAAAGAAATTATGGGTTTGTGATAAATTGGTTGAACTAATTCATGGATCATTCCGGTCATCCAATATCGAATATGCAATTAGAGATGTAGTTGTACCGGCCATAGAGTTGGAGAAACAAGGACACCAAATAATTAGACTAAATATCGGAGACCCTCTGGCATTTGAAGGATTAAATACACCCGAAAATATGGTAGAAGCTTATACAAAAGCACTAGAAATGCAACTTAATGGCTATGGGCCATCCTATGGAATTCCCGAATTAAGGCAAACCATTGCTAAATCAGAGAAAGAGAAAGGATGGGATTGTTCAGAAGAAGATATTTACATCACTCACGGAGTTACTGAAGCCTTACAGATAATTTTTGCAGCCTTTTTAGAGGAAGGAGATAAAGTCCTCGCGCCCGGCCCTCATTATCCACCTTATCTTGCATACCCTCAGATGTTCGGAGCATCTACTATAGAATACAGATTGAATCCCGATAAAGAATGGAGTATCGATCTCAATGATATCGAATCTAAGATGGATGAAGATGTAAAGCTTCTAGTTTTAATAAATCCAAATAATCCAACCGGAAACGTTGCAACTTCTGAGCAAGTTTCAGAATTATTAGAAATCGCCAGCAAGTATCCAAAATGTACAATTATTTCAGACGAGATTTATGACGGACTAGACTTTTCTAACTCATTCATTTCTACAGCTTCTTTATCTAAAAAATCTCCAGTGATTACACTCAATGGAGTTTCTAAGGTATTCTTCGCACCAGGGTGGAGGATTGGATACATGGCTTGGCACGACCCTCAAAATCAACTTTCCCATGTTAGAGATGGCGCCGAGAGGCTACTAAGGAGTAGACTTTGCGCATCCTCTCCAGCCCAATATGGATATTTGGCAGGACTACAAGGAAGTAAACAAAAACTCAAAGATAATTATTCTAGAATTCTTAGACGTTTAGACTATTCCATGAAAAGAATTTCTGAGATAGATGGAATTGAATGTCATAGGCCAGGAGGGGCATTCTATCTATTCGTCAAAATTACGAATCCTAGATATTCCAATGACGATAAGAAGTTTGTTTTGGACTTACTTCACAAAAAGCACGTACTAGTTGTTCATGGTTCTGGTTTTTCTCCAGAATTTGGAAAGGGTCATTTTAGAATGGTCTGTTTACCGAGTATAGAAGTTTTGAAAGAAGCATTCAATAGAATAAATCATTTCTTAAATTTTTCATAAATTTTGTACATATCCTATCAATCATTATATCCAAAAACAAATTCCACAAGTAATACTAGGCTTGCGGAGGGATGCAGATGAACCTTAATCATAATCAATATGCAGTAGCTGCAATTGCAGCAACACTCTGCTTGGCAGGAATTTACACTATCATAGGGGCCGGACTATCTAGTACGGATTCGGGCGGATTTGAGTCCGCAATCGGTGATATTGAGGAGGGATTATCCATGGATGGTGAAGCTAAAGAATGCCCACCCGATATTCCAACAATTGGATGTGATTGGGATGGAGATGGAATAGCAGATAGGATGGAAAGCACTCTTTATGGGACAAATTGGAGAGAATCAGATACAGATGGAGATGGCCTATCCGACGGATGGGAGATTGAAAATGGACTTGATCCACTAGATACGGGGGAGCCATGTATTTCATTAGGAGATGGATTTTCTGAAACAGAATGCGATCCAATACAAATCAACAGCGTAGATACCGAACAAAAAACAGGAGAACAAAATGAGACCTTCCCAAACCCCGATAATGGCCCACTTGGGGATCCAGATAGAGATGGTCTTACTAATTCCGATGAAGAAGCTCTAGGTACCAATCCAAACCTCAAGGATACAGATGGAGATGGTCTAAATGATAGATGGGAATCAAGATATTCTCATGAGGTCAGTACTCCAGCTGGAGTGATTACTTTATTGAATCCATTAGATGGCAATTGGAATTGCCCACTACTGACTCCAGAGAAACAAGCCGAGATAAAGCAGGATATTGGTCAATCTGTTTGGGATGAATTAGGAACACAATTTGGGCATTCTTGTGATTCCATTCTGGATCTCGAAAAGCCCAATCCGGATTCACTTAGAAATTACGTTGAAGAGGCTTACGATACAAATCCCCTAGAAGAAGACAGCGATAATGATTTAATCCCCGACCGTTATGAAATAGCATTTGGATCAGTTGCCCTAGAATCCCATTGTGGAATTCCAGTTTTTGGTACACTAAATATTGATGCTCCATATACCGATTTAATGTCCGGTGAAGGAGATTTGACATGGTTCGAGAAAGATATGGACAATGATGGTCGATTGAATGGTCCAGGCGATTGGGATACTGATGGAGACGGTATGCCCGATGGTTTCGAATATTGCTATAATTCACTACTAAATCCAGCTAACTCCACAGATGCATATGGAGACACTGATAAAGATGGATTGAACAATGTAGAAGAATATGAAGTTTCATATTCATGGGGGGCAACTAATTTCACTAGCCCATTAGATTCAGATACTGATAATGATGGAATGCCAGATGGATGGGAGCATAATAACGGAATTAATCCCAAGGATGGAAGTAATTATGATGATGATCCAGACTTTGATGGTTATGATGTCGATAAAGATGGCGGCGTTCGATATAAGGATATGATTGGAGTTACGACAATATATTCCATTAATGTGGAAAGAGGAGATTTCGTCCAAGAAAATAAGACAATTCTTTGGGTAAGGACTGTAGTTGATAGTAACTATGTGAATATACCAGTAAAGACGGAAACTGCCGGGTGGGTATATCATATCAACGTAGAAGTAGGAGAAGAAGTAAAGAGCCGATTGCAAGATTTAGTCGTAGTAGTCGAACAAAATGAGAGGTTCACTAATCTCGATGAATATAATGCTCGAGATAGGGATGGCGACGGAATTACCGACGGCAGATCCACAGATCCACTTTCTGCAGACACGGATGCAGATGGCCTAATTGATGGAATCGAAGTAATCGGATGGAAAATTCGCATCGTTGATTTTGGAGTCAGAGAGGTCATTGTAAGAAGCGACCCCGGAATTTTCGATACAGATAGTGACGGACTTTCCGACTCAGTTGAGTATTATGAGACTTACACCAATGCTACAGATAGAGATACCGACAATGACGGTTTGGAAGATTACAGAGAAGCAATAGATGGGCACCCATGGACTGAAAACGGTACTACACTTTACTATTTCACAAATGCATCCGCATTTGACACCGACAATGATGGCCTTGAAGATGGAGAAGAAGTCATCGATGGGCATGACTCATATATCACACATGCCAATAATGCAGATACAGATTCAGATGGCCTTAATGATGGCGGTGAGGTACTTTACATCCCTCGCCCTTGGCAAAGTGCTACCAATCCACTCCTAAATGATACTGATGAAGATGGACAACCAGATGGTTGGGAAATGCAAGTTTTCTCAGTAGAGCAAAATACATTCAGTCATAGTTTATGGATTGTTCAGGATTCATGGTTACCTCCAAATTGCGATTCGATGTCTGAATGCGGCCTAGGACCGGGTGGATGGATTTGGAAGAACAATGTTGAAGGTTTTTCTTCATCAGGAGATAGAAACGGCGATGGAGTCCGTGATCCTCATTACTTTCTATATGAAATGAATCTAACAGGATTTGCTATTCCCGATGAAGGTAGATGGGCATTAGATCCCTCCTATGGTTCAATGGCCGACTCTTTATTTGATATTGATAATGATACTTTACAAAATTCTCTAGAGGTTCCAGATAGATGGGACACAAATCCCGTTGATCATGATTCTGATGGAGATAGACTTCCAGATGGGTGGGAAGTGCAATATTCTGAGGAAGCCATCAAGCTAGGATTAGTGGACAATAATTCACTTAGTGCACTAGGATCCAGAGGTCCAATGGACCCTAGGATGCCCGATTCTAATCTTAATGGAATTAATGATGGAGAAGAAGATGAAGACAATGATGGATTAAATGGTACTACACTGAAATACAGATATTGCCCAGGGTGGGATGATCCAGAAAATGACGAATGCCACATCAACCCATATGGATTCGGTTCGCAGTTCTACAGCGATTTAGAAAATTATACTAATTATGAGGAATATGAAAACGGTACCAATCCCATAATGAATGATACTGACGGCGACAAATGGAAAGATGGGTCTGAAGTATATCATCAAGACCAAGATAATGATGGAATGTGGGCTGGTTGGGAATACTTTTTCGATTTTAGCCCGTTTGATGCAACTGATTCCAATATAGATTCGGACGGCGATGGATTCCTAAATAAATGCGAAAATAAATGGAACACAAATCCAAAAGATCCAATGAGTTTCCCATCACAAGGGGAGCTCTGTGACAATTTCGGCTGAAATAGTAGATATTTTCCTATCTCACTCTTCGACATTAAACTTTTGATAAACTTCATTTGTTGTTCTTGTAACTCTTATAAATGTTGTACATTTTGGTAAATCCTTAATTCTTCTAGCCCCTACATATGAGCATGCGGATCTAACTCCGCCTAGTATTGATTGCACCGTTATATCCAAAGGACCTCTGTATGGTACTCTGACTTCTTTACCTTCAGGTGCTCTATGTTTTGCCACTTCTCCATAATGAGTTTCCATTGCCTTGGATGAGGACATTCCATAGAAGGATTTGTACATTTTACCATTTTTACCTTCCACTACCTCACCTCCCGATTCATCGTGACCTGCAAACATACCTCCTAACATCACAAAATCAGCCCCAGCTGCAAAAGCCTTCGCTACATCTCCTGGAGATGAGCAACC